>Ga0209534_10000074_pt1 | contig 114290 bp, 116 predicted proteins | sample COG_07_FD_184751 | JGI IMG/M metagenome (GOLD analysis project Ga0209534, IMG submission 184751) | Pelagic Microbial community sample from North Sea - COGITO 998_met_07 (SPAdes) (version 2) | ecosystem: Environmental > Aquatic > Marine > Neritic zone/Coastal water | place: Helgoland, sampling...
TGTATTGCCATTTGTACTGCCATTTGTACTGCGATTGTAGGGTACATTTTTGTCACCGGTATATCGTTTCATCACCCATTTCTCGGTTTTCGTATATACAGGTTTTGCAACGGAATTGATACCATATGGCAATAGTTCCGTTGAGCGGTGCAAGGGTGACAGGGTGACAGGGTCTACTTCCATATGTTCTACCATTTGTCCTACCATATGTCCTGCCAATTGTACTACCATATATCCTGCCATACGTCCTGCCATTTGTACTGCCAATCGTCCTACCAATCGTTCTACCATTTGTCCTACCATTCGTTCTACCATTTGTACTGCCATTTGTACTGCCATACGTTCTACCATTGCGGGGGGTATTTTTGTCACCGGTATCTCATTTCATCACCCATTTCTCGGTTCCTAGTGAATACATATTGTAACGCTATAGTACTTAGAGGGTGGCAGCGGTCCGTTGGATTGTCGAGTGTCGGGTAATCTACACACTAGAGTCCTACCAATGGTCTACCAACAGAACTACCAATAGTCTACCAATAGTCTACCAATACTCCTACCAATGGTCGAGTCAATAAAATAATAAATTGAAAAAATCAAACAATACTAGAATACAATAAATAAAAATATGGAAACAAGACATGAAACAAAACGAGTATGCGATTGTCCATTATGCTATATGGTGTGGACAACATACGACAAGTATAAAAATTGCAAGCAAAAAATAAAAAACAAAATACATAACAAACTAAACAAATCGTCAAAATATGAAATAGAATCGTCGAATTAAGACCATGCTTGAATAAATTGTGAAAGATTGGAATTCGTTCTTTTAATAGGAATAGGTTCACTTTTTTTATGTGTATTTTGTTTCGTGTAGCGTAAGCACGAAGGCGCAGTCAAACGTTTTGTCTTATGATTATGTTCGTAAACAAATGTGGATGAACACGAAGAGTATGGATTGACATTAACGCCTTGTTTCAAAAAGCGAAGTGGTATCATTATTTATTATAGCAAATAGTAAGTAATGATATAGAAAAGAGTAACAAAAGAATCAATTTTATTTTGAATCATTATTTTTATACAAATCGCCACATGAACCACAATGGTCTTCATTGGCTCGTTCAGAACGATGAAACACCTTGTCGCCTTCAACAATAGACCATCTTCCGAGTGGTGTTATCGTCCGCCCAAATCGTCTATTGTATAGATAAGATGCATATTCTAAAAAGGACATATTTCCAATGGCTTCGCGTGTTGGAAAATCAGGCTTTTTCGAAAAGTGACGAGCATGAATGAGGGTGTTTTGAATACGATGAAATGAACGAAACTGCATATTTTATAATTATATTTGTTAGGCATTCATTAAGTATTTTCAATTTTAAAAATAACTCAATAAAAATTAAATCAAACATGTACTATGTTTCGTAATTTCGTTTCAGGATTTATTTTCTTATTCTTTGTACCTCGTAAAACAAATACGAACATAATTAATAAAGACACTCCAATAACTCCAAAAATACCATATAAGATAGAATAATTAAATGGGCAACATTTATTTCTATCATTTACGCAACAGACCATACTATTTTCGTTATTATAAGAAATATCAGTATTTTGTATTTCCAAAAAATTGCATTTTTCATCTTTTTGAAAATAATAATTTTCAGCACAAAGTGTGGATGGAATAGATGTTGGCGTTGTTGTTGGATAAGATGTTGTACTTTTTAGACAACAATCTTCTTTATTATCCGCACAACAATCAATAAAACCTGACCAACAATTTTTGCAAGAAGGATATAATTTTTGTATACTATCTCTACGACATGTAATAATTGGCGCTTCTTCATAATAAAATCCATTATTACTATTATAGTTACACCATTCGTAATAGAAATGTTGTTTATTTCCACAAATAGTATTGTTTAAACAGGTCATGATATTGTTAAATATTTACACTATGTTACATTAAAAGAATATATACGAAAATAAATCAATTTATAAAGTAGATACATATTCTAAAAAATAACTCAATAAAAATTGAAGCAAACTTTCTCTTCATAAAAAGAAGGAAAGTATACAAACCAAACCAACATGCCGTGTTGTAGTTATTGCCAAAGCTCATCCCATAACATAATCGAATGTAATGTGGACAATCAGTTATTAAAATTGTTGGAATCTAAAACATGTCCAGACTTTTTCCATATAAGCCAACGCATATTGAAGAAACTAGCGTCAAAAGTAAATATCAAAACAAGTTTACCAAAAATCCAACTCGCTTGCAGTTTGAGTCAATATTATAGAAAACAACAAAGAGAGAAGGAACAAGTGAAAGAAAGCTACGAAGAAGAAAATTGTCCAATTTGTTTGGATGAATTTGGAAAAAAACCAAACAACCAATCCATGACAGAATGTGGACATAAGTTTTGCACAAGTTGTTTAATGCAGCATCTGCGTAAAAACAATAGTTGTCCATGTTGCCGAACCCAACTTTTGGAAGAAAGACAACCAAGAGGTGGTCCAGCAATTTCACCAGGCTCATTTGTGCATCTAGAATTATTACAACCATTGGAAATGCCACCATTGCCAAGAATCATACCAGATGATGAATTGGAACCTGGTGAAATTCGTGAAGCAACTCCACCCCATGGAGAAACAATGTTCGAACGCAATATGCTGTTTGAGCATTTAGATAATGCTACAAATGATGTAAACAATTTGACGTTCGATATAAATATATTGAATGAACTGGATAACATAGATGAAAATATTGAAGATTTCAACTCATCAATGGATTATATTTTATCGAATCTTGAACCAACTAGTGAACCAACAAATAGTTATGAGTCGCCTATAAGTGTAACACGACAATTAACACCAGAAACACCGCGAAGAAATAGGAATCGTGGAAATATTACATTGCGTGCGCATCAACAACATTTCTCTTTGTAAAAATAGCTCTCATAAAAACAAAAATATAAATAGCATACAAAAATCAAAATGCCTCCAAAAACAGCATGAAATACACAATTATACGTGTTTTCTATTGAGAATCCTCTTATTTTCTCTTCACAAAACAAATAAAACTATGAAAATATAAACAAATATACTAAAATAAAGTATGAACAATCTATTTCACTGGTTGATTTATTATATAAAGTGTGGAGTGAACATATTGTATTCCTATATAAATAATAATAATTTTATAAACCAAACATCATCAAACCAGGGAACAACAACCCAACAAAAGGAAAAAATAAGTAAATATCTTTATAAAGTCCATTTGCAAGGTAGCTATTACGAAATGGGGAAACAATATGGGAAAACAATGAAACGTGTTTTGGAGAAGGATGTGAAAACATTTATCCACTTTTTAAAAAACAACAACGATTTATACCAAAGAAAAATAATAGAAAAATACAAAAGGAAAACAATATTTGATTCGTTGTTAAGTTATTACGAAGACAACAAGAACTATTTTAATCCAGATATAATCCAATTTACAAGAGGTGTAAGTGAAGGTTCCAAAATAGAATACAACAAACTATTGTATGCAAATTTATTTCCTGATATAACGGACAATCATTGCATCTTGTTGAGTAAAATAATAGAAAATAAACGTATGAATGTGCGAACATTCGATTTAGGGTGTCCGCAAGTGAGTCATAGTTTAATAATATTCAATCCATATACAAGTGAAAATAAAACCAGCAATACTCAGCAGAATAAATATATATCATTGAATGCAAGTATTGTGTTTGGAGTAGTGACGGGAATATCAGAAAGAAATATATTTTTTGGTGAAACATATTGCGACGAATCTCTTGGTGAATTACATTACAATGGAATGCCTTTTCATCATATATCACATGAAATATTGAAATCATGTAATAATTTGGAGGATGTGCATACAATATTACAAAAATGCAATCGCACAAGTAATTTGCAGTTAATGGTATCAGAGGAACAAAATGCGCACATATATTTGTCTAGCAAAGATAAATTAATATTGGAACAAAATAAAGAAAACGTAGAATCGGTCACACCGAATGAACAAGGGAATTTCAAGAAAAATCTACATTATTTAAATTCAATCGAAAATGTTATCAAAGAATTTATACCGAGAACCAAAAGTGGTGAATTACATATCATGATAAGTTATGATAATAAAATATATGTTTCGGTTACAAGCGATGTATTGCAATCATACAACAACACTTTTTACGAATTTTCTCTTGACGAATTATTTGAAAAGAAAACCATCAAATAAAAATATCTTCAAAACATGAATGAACATTACGTTTTAGGTTGATTTGTTTATTCAAAACATGTTGCAAGTTTGATTTTCCCATGGCCATATATTCTTTATTTTGAACAAGTGAATCTGTTTTATACAATAAATCTGACTCGTCATGAGTATATATTATTTTCAAATCATTGGCAAGGTCTTTACAAGTGCCATATGAAGGTCCGGTAATAATAGCATTTGAAGCCGCCGCAGGTTCAATTAGATTATGTCCACCTTTCGCTGGTTCTACTTTAAAGGTGTTGCCTAGTAAGCAAATATGTGATTTACTTAAGAAGTAAGGCAATAAACCATAACACCATACAATAGTAAGTTGTGAACAATGTATAGATTCATGTGAATCCATTTGGTCTTTAGAAGTAAGCCAAAAATAAGATAAATCAGCAATTTGTTCGCGCAATGTGTGTTCCCAATCTAAATACCGAGGAACATAAATAAATCGTGCATGTGGAAGATGTTTTATAAAATGACGGATAAAGGAATAGTGAATAGAAAATTCATTTTGATTGGCGGAAGCAATAACAAAGGTAAGATGTTCGTATTTCGAATGATTCATAGAAGGTGCATGTAACCATTTTAAATTACCGATAGAACGATGGTTTGCGATGGAACGATGTTTTACAATAGAACCATGCTTGTATAAAATATGGTCGGCAATGGCAGGAATGAAATAATTAGCGAATTGTTGACGTTTCGAACCATGTTTTTCGCAATAATTCATGTATATGATTTTCGTGCAAAAAAGCTTGGCACAAAATAACATACAAGGTTTGATATCACGTTCGCAAACAATAAGGAAAGATGGTTGCAACAAAAGGAAGAAACAAAACATAGTAACCAGATTATCAAAAGGCAATAACAACGTAGGTGTATTATGAAGTGATTTTGAATGTATAATATACGAACTGCGCGTGTGTGTGAGAATGAAAGGATGATAATGCTTATTTTGAACATAAGGTATAAGTGGTACTAATGCTTTAGTTTCACCACATGAAACACCATAAAGAAGAACATTATTTTTTCGCATAATCTGATTATTAGTCAACGAATAAAAAATAAAGAAACGCTTTAAATAGTCGTTAAATGAAACCTGAAAAATCCAAATATCTTTCCATGAAACATAAAGTAAATCTCCTATTTGATAAAGCAAACCAATGTAAGATAGCATTTTGCAAAAGAAATAAAAAGAATTCACTATGAAAAATGGAAAATACCATTCGCTCATATATATTAGTAGTTAAAATAGGTTAGTTTCATTATTTTAAATTATAATAATAAAATAATGAAAATATCATTAACATCAATAGCATCCACATTATTCATAACAGCATTACTATATACAATCATTGAATATCCAAATTATGTATTGGATTATATTTCGCAAACAATAAACTATATGTTGTTTAAAATAAAACCCAAAATATATGAAAAACGTTACAAGATAGCAAAAGCAAACATAGAAAAAGTATTTCCAAATAAAACAACAAATGAAATAGAAGAAATACTTTATGAATCGATGCAAATCCAAATACTAAATTTTCTAGTAGGATTATGTGGTCAACTATTATATAAATATACAAATTATCATAAATCAATCAACTATATAGTACCTGAAGAATTGAAAGAAGATAGAAAACAACATGGATTATTCATAATAATGAGTCATTACGGAATATTTTATAATATTACCATATATGCGGGTTCTATATTAAACCATCGAACATATATGTTATGTCATAATCAAAAACAAGTAACAAATATATTGTATCCAAAGGATATTTATAAAAATAATGTGTTTGTCCATTATACGCAATCGAAAGAAATAATAACAATACAAAAACTTTCAAAAATGAATAAGCAACATACAATAATAATGGGATGTGACCAACGTGCAAATCGTTCAAAAACAGAAGTAAATTTTTTAAATGAAGATACAACATTTCATACAAGTCCAGTATCAATCATGAAAACAAGTAAGCGAAAGTTATGGAGTTGTCATGTTTCTTATGATAATAAAAAGAAGGAAACAATAATAACATTTGAAAAAGTAGAAATAAAAAAAGAAAGTCTCAAAGAAACGACACAAGAAATGGCAAATCATTTATCTGAAAAAATAATAACAAATCCAACGCAATACTTATGGGTGCATGATAGATTCAAACATAGTAAGTAATGAAACCTTATACATATAGATAAAAAACCATAATAGTATAGAAAAAAATAGAAGGTGGTCGAAACCAACAATATAATTGTTATTTTTTTCAGAATTGGAAAATTCATTCATAACATCAAATTCATCTACAACATCATCCGAAACACCATTATTTGATTTAAATATAAATTTACGTTCATTGCCATTTGTATTGTTAATGTCACTATTTTGCTTTATTACGAGATTCGAATTTTTTCGTAATATATCATCAACACTAATACCTTGTAAAATATCGATTTGTCGAATAGGAATAGATAGTTCATCGCGACAAAAGTTAGCAATTTCCATAGACATAATAGAGTCAACACCATAGGAAATTAAGTTTTGTGTTTTATCAAAATCCTCTACATTCATTTCAATAAGTTTGCACAAAAAAGATATCAAATCGTTTTGATATTGTTCAATATCTATTTGTAACATGTGGTTATCATTTTGCAAGTAATCAATAAATGGTTCTACAAATTTGAGATTAGTTAACTTGTTCCAATCTTGGTCGCAAATACATACATTTGATATTTTACTATCAAACAAACAATGTTTCATTTTTTCGAATAAGGAAAAATAAATAGTAAAATCAATGCCGTTGGACATCATGGTTTCGGCAAGTGTAAAATCATTAAAAATCATACCGCATCCACCAATCGCACCTAAACAAATACTCAACCCTGGTAAATCATTTTGGTTGCGCATACGACAAAATTCATCCATATAGCTATTGGCAGCGGAATAAATGCTTTGTCCTGGGTTTCCAAAAAGGGAAACAATAGATGAAAAAGCAACAAAAAAACGATGGGGTTTGTCTTGCAAATAATTACTTACATGTTGTAGACCTTTTACTTTGACATTCATAATAGAATCAATGGAATCATCAACTGAACCATCAACCGAACTACCATCAAAAATATTTTCCATCATTTTGTCTTGAATAAGACCTGCCAAATGAAATGCACCATCAATGTCGTAAGAGCTTAAGAACCGACTCAAATAAGAATAATCCATTAAATCTGTTTCAAAAATAACAAAATTGGTTTCTTTGTTGTCGTCTTTCATTTTATCAATCAAATGGTCAATAGTTTGTTTATTATGTTCATTGTAATTGCGTGTAGTTAAAATAAAGTTTCTAGCACCATAAGAAATCATCCATTCGGTAAGTTTCATACCTAAACCACCAAACCCTCCAGTAATTAAATAATATTTTTTGTGGTCAAAAATAGTAGTGGGAAATAAGCATGTTTCAGGATAAAATGTTTCGTCAATATCGAGAACAATTTTGCCAATGTGATTGCTTTTGGATAAACAAGTAAATGCATCTTTCATATGTTCAATAGAATAACGAGTAATCGGCATAAGTTCTAATGCTTCTTGTTCAAACAAATCGCATAAGCTAGTCATACAATTGCGAATGAGGTTATTGTTGCTAACAAGTAATTTATCAAAATGAATCGAATAGTATTGTATATTGTTAATAAAGTAGTGTAAAGGCAAGCCATGGTTTTCATAAATTTGACGTTTACCAACATCCAAATATTTACCACAAGGTTTCAATAAGCTCAAATTGGCTTCTAAAAATTCTTGAATCGTAGACGCCAGCACAACATCAACACCTTTTCCATCCGTAAAATCCATCACATCCTTTTTATATGTTTCAATGCATCGCGAGTCACTAATGCAAACAACGTGTTGATATTTTTGCAAATATTCGCGTTTCTCTTTACTTCCAGCAGTTGCAATAACTTTGCAACCAATCATTTTACATATTTCAATAGCGGCAATGCCTAAACCGCCTGTAGCAGAATGAATTAGCACGACATCATTAGATGAAATAGTAGCAAAATGTATTAATGCTAAGTAAGCGGTACCATAAGAAATACCAATGGATGCATTTTGTGAAAAATCAAAACGTGAAACATGATGAAAAACGTCTTTTTCGTGGCAAGTAACAAAATTACCAATGCCATGATTGGGGCGGTTCATATTTGTACCAAAAACAAGGTCGCCCTTTTTAAAAGATGTACTTCGCGATTCGGATATAATACCTGACAATTCATAACCTAAATATTTGTCTGGAATAAGGTCATAAATAACCGAAATATCTTTAAAATTAAGAGCACAACTCTTAACATATACGCGTACTTCATTTTCTTCTAATGGCATTGGTGTTACATGTTGAAACATTAAATTATCAACATTGCCTTTATGTTTGTAGGATAAGCAATAATTATTAGAATAAAAGTTAGGAATAACATAATCTTGAAGTTTCATTTGTGAAAGCAAATATTTGTCTTTATTTTCATTTTCACGACCATTTGAAAAAAATAGTTCTTGATGTTTGGAAACAACAATACTATATTTTTTCATAGCTAAACATGCAAGTAATGATGGTTGGTTATTTTTATGATAGACAATATGAAAAAGAATAGGGCTAGTAAAATGTATTTCATTCAAGCAAGTACGTATAAATCCAACGATTTCATAATGAATACTGATGTCAATAATATAAATAGCACGTTTATTTTCTTTCAGAATATGATAAATAGAGTGAAATTCAGGTTTCAAAGTAACCAAATCATAATCATCAATCTTACCACCATCATCATCCTCGACAACCCCATCATCTTCAACCCCATTATCAACCGCCATAAAATCAATGTTATATGTTTTCGTATTGGAACCATCAACGGAACGAGAAACAATATTTTCCATTTTCATAATAATTTCAAAGTTATTGTTCAATAAATAAGAATCACAAACAAGAGTATGTTCCGTTTCACTTACTTTTTCACAATACATATAACAAGGTTCACATAGATTATGATGAAAATAAAGAATATTATCAATATGTCCGGGTAAATATTGAATATTGTTTGTTAAACCTTGCATAATCATATTTGAAGTAAGCATGGCATCCATAATAGGTGGATAAATACCATGATTTTTATTTGCAATGTATGGTAATTGAATAAGTATAGAATCATGACCAAGATACCCATTTTCAAATTGGTGTAAGCTATCTTTAAAATTATAATTTTTATTAGATAAAATTTTCACCATTTGTTGTTTGTTTAATCTAATATGACTATCTAACAATTTATTACATTTATCGTGAAGAGACAAATCTCGCGCGTGGTCAATCGAAACATCACAAAGGCGGAAAGATAAATATTTCATATTATCTGAAATAAATTCATAATGGTTGTCGGTTCCAAGAGATTGTTTAACATCAAAGTCAATATGTTTATCATCAATAGAATACATGTCATAAATATTGAAATCAGAAATGCAATTGTGATTTTCTAACAAGTGCGTATGAATAAGATCAATATAAGTAACTGTGGGTAAAATAGCCTTATTTTTAATAACGTGGTCGTAAATATAGGGATATGATTTGGGGTGGAATCGAATGTGATTGAGTTTATGTGGAATATGATGGTGACGTTCAATAGTGGAAACCGATTTTTGCATAAATGTGTGCTTGTTCCAAACATACTTCGGAAAACATTGTTTATTGCTGATACCAATATTAGTAAAATCTAAATCAATTCCAGAAAAATATAGTTTGGACAATGTCGCCATAAATCGTCGCGCAGAATTCTCTTTACGATTAGCTGAAGCAAGAACGAGTGCGTTTGGTAAGGTTGTTACAATATTAGTTTCAAGAACACTATGCGGTGCAATTTCAACAAAAATATCTACATTATTACACTGGTCAATCACATCATGAAATTGTACAACATGGCGAATATTATCCCACCAATATTCTTGTAAATAGTCTGATTGGTCAAAAGTAAAGCCGGTAGTAGTAGAAAGCAATTCAGTGTGCGTGTTATTACATTGAATATGTTGAGTATGTTTGACAATATCATCTTTAATAATATCTTGAAATGAAGAATGAAAAGGGCAATTGCCTTTAATAATTGCGCAGGAAATTTGTTCCTCGCCAAGTTGATTTTTCAATGCAATAATATTATTTGTTTCGCCTGCAAGAACATAGGATTCAACAGAATTGATAACAGCTAATTCGAGGCCACTATGTTTTTCAAGAATTTCGTCAATGGTACGAATATGTTGATTAACAACAAGCATGTTACCTTTGCCAGCAGTTTTTTGTTGTAAAATGCTTCGGTAATAAGCAATATGAATAGTATCATATAAACTAATAGCACCTGAAGCATAAAAGGCCGCTTGTTCACCAGCACTATGTCCAATAACAACTTCGGGACAAACACCATAAGAAGCATATAATTCTAATAAAGCAATTTGGAAAAAAGTAATGGAAGGTTGGGCAACAATGGGGTCATGAATAGGAAGTTGTTCATAATTGATTGCATCATTATGGATAAACATTCCGTATTTTTCAATAAAAGAAAATTGTGCAATAGATTTCCAAATGGAATCGCATTCAAGAATTTTATTTCGAAAAGCAGGAAATGTTTCCATAAATTCTAGACCCATGTTGATAAATTGTGGTCCTTGACCACAAAATACAAAACCTATTTTGGGTTTACGTTTGTGAAACGAACCATATACGCAACTAAGTTCACTATTTTCTTGTGGGTTAAAAACATTGCTTTCAAAATCTTCCTTGTTTTCTACAATATAAATTTTGGCTTCATCTTGTTTGTAGGAGAGATTTTGGTTGTATACATATTTCAAAAAGTCGTTTTGCTCATATTCTAGAAAAGGAAAAATATTTTTACCGATAGATTCTTCATTGTTTCCGTAGACACAAAGTAGATGCAATTTGTTTTGGGCATCTACTTCCAATGAATTAATTTCAGAACCAATGTCATAATCAACGTCAGAAACATAATTTTCCAAAACACAATGAAAATTAGAACCGCCAAAACCATAATTATTAACACCCATTACAATGTGTTCTCGTTCAATAGGTAAAGTTTCTGTAACAACATGTAGACGTAAATCTTGAAAATCAATATTTTCGGAAGGTGTATGAAAGTGTAAATTAGGTAACAATTCTTTTTTTTGCATCATAACAATCATCTTACACAAAGAAGCAAGGCCTGATGTGGCTTCAGTATGTCCTAAAACTGATTTCAAAGAACCAATATGTAAATCGCCAGTTGATATGTCACGAGTTTTACCAAGAACACGACCAATAGAATTGGCTTCGATTTTATCACCAAGCATAGTACCTGTACCATGAGCTTCTACGTAACAAACATCGTCAATATTGACATCTTTATAGCATTGTTGCAAAAGTGCTTGTTGTTGTTTTTGGTTAGGCATGGTAATACTATTGGTTTTACCATCTTGGTTAACGGAAGTTTGTTTAATTACAGCATAAATTTTATTGTTATCTTGAATGGCTTGGTCTAATTTTTTAAGAATGAAAATAACACAACCTTCAGAGCGAATATAACCATTGGCAGATTGGTCAAATGATTTGCATCGTCCGTCAGGAGATAAGAAGTGTCCTTGTGAAAATCCGACACTTGTTTCAGGGTTTAAAATGAGATTACTTCCACCAACAATGCATGTATCCGTTTCACCTGATAATATACTTTTGCATGCATGATGTAAAGCATGACCACTTGAAGAACATGCAGTATCAATAGTCATGGATGGTCCTTTTAAATCGTAAAAATAAGAAATACGATTACTTAATAAGGTAAGTAACCCACCAGTAACAGAATATTCATTGCATAAAGTAGGGTCTTCTGTTTGATTTGCAAAATATTCTGTATTACATGAACCAACAAAGACGCCAGTATTTGTATTTTTAATTGATTCCAACTGAATATTAGCATCTTGTAATGCTTCATAGACAAGTTCAAGTAATATGCGCTGTTGTGGGTCAGTGGTTTTAGCTTCTTTATTGGATATTTTAAAAAATTCGTTATCAAAATCATAAATATTCGAAAGATAACCACCTTGATTAGTGTTGATTTTTGCAGATGCATTATTCTTGTCAAAATAAAAATCATTATTAAAACGTTCCTTGGGGTGTTCGCTAATGCAATCTATTTTATTTTTGAGTATATCATATAGGTCATCTAAATTGTCAATATTATTGGGTAATTTTAATGACAAACCAACAATAGCAATATCCATGAATATTACATACAAATGAAAAATAATATTTAAACTATAACCAAAAGAAATAAAAATACATGGTCATTAATTAATAAGCAAATAAGAATGCTAATAAAACTCAATCAATGTTTACTTTTACTAATTGCATCTATATCAGGAATACCAAAAATAGATAAGTATATAACAGCATATATTCAAAAAATAAATACAATAAAAGTAAGTAATTATTTTTCGAATGTTATTTGTGAATACAATGTATTAATAAGTATTACAATTTGTTATCAATATGGTGTATTTTATCTGTGGACTATAAAAGCAATAATAGATTTTGTCATAATAAACAGCATATGTAAAGTATTCATAAAGCGTTATCGACCGAGGGAAATAGAAACCAATAATCATGAAAATACACAAATAACACTAAGACCTTTAAAAGAAGTAACCTGGGACAAAATATTTATTCACAATTCATTTCCAAGTGGACATGTAACTTCATCATATACGACATATTTGATTTTGAAAGAAATAAAACCAAATATTACATTTTTGGTAAATGTACAATGGTGTTTATTCGTAATAACAATATATGGAAGAATAAATGTGAAAGCGCATTATTTGTCTGACTGCATGTTTGCAATATGTATAAGTCAACTATGTTTTGATATATTAAATGCAAATAGAACAACATAAAACATATTGAAAGAAAAAATATTCAAAAAAATGGAATATACTTAATACATGTACAATACAATAATTCAGATATATCATCTAGTCATGTTTGCTTATGTTTATATGAAAATGTTATGTTTCATATATTTGGAAACATGGTTTCAAATAGTAGATGATAATCAACGAAAAAAACATGTAAATCGAATTTATTATAATATTTGGGAACAATTAGACAATATTTTCAATAATCGTATAAAAATAAATAAGAACATAGAAAGCAAAAACAAAGTAACACTCATAAACGCAAATCATGTACATAATTTTGATACAATGTTGTTATGGATATTGTTTTATAAAAATGGAATACATCCAAATGCAATAACATCTATATCAACATACAACAATATTTCTAATTTTGACAAAAAAACATTAGAACTTATAGAAGCAATTAATATAAATGCAAAAAATTTGCAAAGCGAAATAGAAAACAAAATAAATAAATATCAAGCAAGAAACTACAATAGTTTTATGATATCTTATTTTGAAGGAATTACATTACTTCATTCAAAACAAAGACCTTATTATGAATATACAAGTAAGCCAAAATATTTGACGTTTGAATTAATATCAAACAAATATAAAAACAAAGAATTTTATGATGTAGATTTGGTATACACATATAAAAATAAATTAATGAATGCTAAGGACCCTTATTTTATTTGGAAATTAATGCATCCATCATGTAATATTTATGTAAACATAAAGACATGTAGATTTCCTGAAAAAAATGAAAAAGAATTTTTGGATGATTTATATAAACGCAAGAATGAAAACATAAAACAAATATTACGTAAATTGGTCTAATTTATTTTTAAATTCAGAATAAGTAATATCAGGATATTGGCCGGCAAAAGAATAGGTCAACAAACGTTTGTCTACTTTTTCTGAATAAAGCAAAGAATAATAATCAAACAAATGTGAATGTTGATTCACAATAGTAGATAACTTTTCATTTTCAGATGAAAGAAGATGACTAAAAGTAGAAATCATTTTTTCAACATAATCATTATCAAAGCATTTTTTTTTGAATGAAAAATAGCATTCTATTTTGTCTTGGGATTCGCATATATTGAAAGTTAATAATTGTCTAATTTGATTGGAAGAATTTTCATACAAATTAGATTCGAGTTTGGCGTCACCGAAACGATAAAATTTATCCGTGTTTTTATTAGAATATTCAAAATGTATACGTATATTTGGAAGGTTTGTGCATTTTGAATGATGGCATAAATATTCAAGTGAAATACGATTATTTTTAATTTGCAATAAATTAGTAGCAAATAGTGAAATATAATCATTAATAGATGAATGCAGAATAGGGTCATCAAAAGAAAAAGGTAAAAGTACAATATCATTAAACAACCCAATGTTTTCTTGGTCGTAATTACCAAATAAAGTATCAATCGTAATTTCTTTATGATGTGTCATAATATAAAGTAATAAATGAAACATGGCTGTAAAATAATCAAACAATGTTATTTGCAATGTAGCCAAACGTTGTCGAATGCGAGCAAGTAAATCGTTATTAATAACAAAGGGAATACGATGTTCATCGAAAGAAGAACAAATTTCCTTGACTTTAATGGGAAATTGGTTGGATGGAAACAAATTATTTTTCCAAAAATCTAGATGGGAACTATGAAGAGAAATGGAAATAGATGGAATATGTTGAAGAAAAGGAATACGTTTTTCATACAACGATTGATATATAGTAGATAGTTCTTTAAAAAAGATGAGAATAGTAAACCCATCAATAATAATATCACTAAACAAAAATATCATTTTATTGGCGTGTTGTAAATAAAGAACTTTCACCAATAGTTCATTTGAAATATCAAATGGTGTATTTTGAAATGTATATTCTATTTGTTGGATTGTTTCAGCATCTTTATGATTGTCTAATAAACAAGAAAACTTTTGTTTATTGTATGTTTTAACAAGTTTATCATTTTGAACCGAAACATTCATGGTTAATTCGGGATAGCGTAGAAACAAATAGTTCATGGATTTATTAAATAAAGTGATATCCAAGCCATTATTATTTCCATTATTATTGTCATATTTCGCAATATTTATCTCGAAGCTCATATTATAAATGGGTTTATTTTTGTAATATAATTGTAGCAATGATATTCGCACTTGTGCTGGTGATAACATAATTATATTTTAATAATTATATTTATATAACATTTGCAAAAGAAAATAAAATAAATTTATATATTTTCATTAATTGAATATACGTCATTCACACCAATTTTACATTTAAAATAGTAATCATCTGGTAATAAATTATTGTATTTATTATCACTAAAATTTTCAAGTGATAAATATGGTTTGTATTTATTTAATGTATTTGAAGCACCTTGTAAAGCCTTTATTTCATGTCCTTCAATATCTAGATGTATAATACCAATTTTATTATCAATTATGCTTTCACATAAATAATCAATAGTTACAAAATTAATACCATTAATATCTAAATAACCACATCTAGTTCCGCCTGTACTAATCTCTGGATATATTAATGAATATTTATTAATATCATTAGATAGTCCATAATTTAAAACCTTAATATTATGAATATTATTAATTCGAGCTATTTCTTTTATAAAATTACATTTATATTCTGATGGTTCAATAGCGTAAACAATAATATCAGAACGTCCAAAATATGCTAATGCATGTGCAATAGGAATAGCACCATCCCCAATATGAGCTCCACAATCAATAATACAATAATTTTTTGGAAGTTTTAAAGCATTAATTAATAAATCACATTTAATTAAAAAATCATGATAAAAATCAAGACCATTTGTATAGATAAATATGTTCCATCTAGGAGGCCAATAAATACTCGTTGAATATATCTTTTTACGAACATTTTTTTTTAAAATAAAAGAAATTATATTTTTTACGATGTTTGCATCACGTTTTGTTTTTAAAAATGGGTTTTCTAATAACTTTAAATTATTAAACAAATTACAATTCAAATTAGTACGATAATAATGTGTAGTTTTTTTATTTCTAAAACATTTAATAATATATCTAATGATATAATGTTTTATTATTCGAAAAGGTAGAAAAAAATATTCAAGTAATATTTCAAACAATAACATATATAGTTTATAATGAATTATAAAATTTAATTATATTTTCTTCGAAAATACTTATATCAAATTTTTTACTTTGATTGATAATTGTTTGATAATTTTTTTTTGAAAAATCACAATGGTTATGTAAACATTCGCGAATTTTATCAGCTAATGCATACGGGTCATCAGGATGAATTAAAAAACCAGTTTTATTATCAACAATAGTTTCCAAAGAACCACCAATATTTGTAGCAATGACTATTTTTCCAGATGCTTGTCCTTCAACAGCAACACGACCAAATGTTTCTTCTTGAATAGAAGCGCTAACAACAATATCTGATAATGCATATATGGGATATATATTTTCACATGAAGTATCAATAGTAACAGGTAAAGAATGTGCATTAATATAGTTTGTTAATTTTTGTTTGTATTTTTGGCAACCATTACCAACAAATAAACATTTTAATTTGTAGTCATCATGTAAAAGTTGTATAGCTTTTAAAAAGACCATATGTCCTTTCCAAGAAGCTAACCTTCCAGGTAAAGAAATAACAATATGTTCATTAGAAATAGAATATTTATTTTTTAATGATTGTATATATTCATCGGGAATATTATTAAATTGTTGACAATTAACACCACGATAAATAGTAACAACATCTTCAGGTTTTCTATGATAATATTTTACAATATGATGTTTAACAAAATGCGAAGGGCTAATAACTTTGACACCCCAAGTCATAATTTGGTTGTACCATTTTTTTATAAAAAAATCTGTTCCGTTAGGGCGATTGTGGTACGTAGTCACAAATTTAGTATTGCTTAATTTGCATGCCAGCCATGAAGACCATGCGGGAGCACGAGAGCGAACATGAACAATATTAATTTTATGAATGTAAATAATGAATAAAATAACAAATACGTTATAAAGCATAATAATAGGATTTTTAGAATGAAACCAAAATTGGAAATGTTTTATGTGGCGTTTATCAAGTAAAGAAACCATTTTTCCTCCAGACGAAGCAACAAAGGGAACCATATTATTTTTTTGAAGAATATATGCAACATCAATAGTTCCGGTTTCTACTCCACCCATTTCTAATGAAGGAACTACTTGAAGAATGCGAACGACCATATAATAAAAACAAAACAATGTTTAAATAAAAAGAGTTTGAAATAAAATGTGAACTATAGATAGCAATGAAAATATTATCAATATGCAGTGATGAATATAATTATGAACAAGCAAAAGGAATAATATATTGGTTAGAAGGAAACAAAGAAAGTCATGTACTAAGATTACCAAATATACATAATTTATTTGCAAACTATTTTATTTTGTTTATTTATTTCTTTTTTCTAAGATGGTTTTGCTTTGTGAAAATAGAAAAAAAATATAATTGTGTAATAGTAACAGGAAGGTCTGTAGTTGCACAAGCATTAATTATTGCGGATCAATTATCAGTACCATTACGAAGTGTACAAAAACCATTTGGTTATCCATGGTTTTTATTTGAATATCAATATATACCTTATCACGATATGGGAAAATATCCGACAAAAAATCAAATACCCACATTAATAGCACCAAATACAATGGAATACGGAGTAAATAATAATCGAAAAAAGAAAATAAGTATATTAATAGGTGGTTCAATACATAATCAGAAATATGAAATAGATGAAATAATAAAACATATAAATTATTATAAAGCAAATAAAAAGTATGAAGATTATGAAATAGAAGCAATTGTTTCACGTAGAACACCGGACCATCTAAAAAAATATATTCAAGACGAGGAAATATATATGAATGACAAATATGGTGCAACAAAAGAAGCTTATTATAATTCAGAAGTGGTAGTAATTACAGATGATAGTTATTGTATGATAAGTGAAGCAATACAAACAGGAATGCAACCAATAGTAATAAAAACAGGAAATATAAAAGGAAGATTAATAAAAGGTATAAAGTTATTATTTGAAAAAAAATTAATAAGTTATATAAATGAATTTGAGTGAATATAAAAAATATACCTATCCATTTTTACGTTATGAATTTAATAATTGTTTTGATGGAAACATGTTGCAAGAAATAAATGCAATGATCGAAAATAACGAACAAGAAGAAAATAATGAAAACCAAAAAAGAATAACATCAAATTATGAAGGAAAACGAATAAACAATAAACATAGATGTTTTATAACGAATGAATATTTGAAAAACAATAAACAATATATTCATTTGCAAGAATTAATAAAATATTTGCAAAAAGATGAAGTAATACAATTTTTTGAAACAATAGGAAATATAAGTTTGAAAGATTGTTATTTGCGCATAGAAATAATATTGGATAAAGAAAACTTTTGGTTAGAAAAGCATAAAGATATAATTGAAAAAAAAATAAGTTTTCTGATTTATATAAATGATAATAATGAAGATACAAACAATGGAACAGATCTATACGATGAAGATTTAACATTAGCTCATAGTATTCCTTTTATACATAATCTTGGATATGTATTTTTTCCGGCTAACAATACATGGCATGGATTAGAAAAAGGAAAAAATATAAACCATAGAAAATGTGTATTGATAAATTACGTGACATTTAAAACAGATTTTAAATTATAACGCAAAACAAATAACAAATTATTATTTTATTTTAATAAAATAATTATTGTATAACTCGTAAAGAATATCATAATATATGTTATTCTTCGTTTTAACATATTGACGTTCTTGATTATCAATTAAAAATGGTTTATCTGCACCAGTAAAATGTAAAAATCGAACATCATGTTGTTCATGACGATATTTTTGACGACTAAAAATTTCTTTTTTTGCATTATATTTACCTGGTAATTTGGTAATTGTTTTATGTGCAAAATAGCGATTTAAAATTGTTTGATCGCCAAGTTTTGCATCTGGGTATTTATTTGCAAGTATAAGTAAATCATTAAAAATGGTTGTAGGTTTCATTCCATCAGTTAATAAACGTTTGGGAATAACAAACAATCCAGTATTAAATTCGTGAAAACTAGGTATATTAAACTGAGTATTCCAAAATATTTTCATATTTATATCCAAGCAAGCAGAAAAATGTTGACAATCATAATTAATCAAATGAGATACATCTCCCAAACATAAAATATCTGCGTCAATAAAAATAACTTTATCGTATTCAGTTTCTTTAAAAGGGAGTAAACACATAAACCATGTTTTAAGATGTGAAAATGTAGAATTAGATTCAAAAATAATATGAGGATATAAATCTTTAATTAGTTTTTGATTGTCTTCACTAATATCATGATTAAAGTAAATTTTAAAAGGATAATCAAAATCTGGGTTATGTTGTTTAATACTATACAATAATACTTTTAATCCTGGTATATATCTATCATTACATACAGAACACCAAAGAATTTTTTGTTTAGTTACAATTTCTTGCTTATTGAAAAATCTAGATTCTTTTATATTTGTTTTCATGAATAAACTCATTATTATTTCAATAAATAAGAAAAAATATTGTACAAAAAAAATATAAATTTGTGTAAGTAACAATAATATATATTTCATATCTGATTCGTAAAATGACCAATTGCGAAATTTACGCGTCGCCTTCTTTATTTTATCTATTTTACTCATAAAATATATAATTATGATAATTATGATAATTATGATAATTATATATTTAAATAATTGTAATAAAACATTGACATTATTATGTAATATTAATAATGTCTTATAAAGAAGTAGCTATATTTACAGGTGGTGATAGTAAATATTTTGCAATTATGGTTGTTTTTTTAAATGAAATATATAAATAATATTTTGAATTACATCACCAAGTCCTGGACCACAATTCATAACTAAAAAATTTTGCATATATTATTATTATTATTATTATTATTATTATTTAAAATATATTTAATTAAATATATAAAAATATTTATTTAAATGACTAATAATATCATATTTTTAACATATACAAATAAAGAAAACGAACAATATAAAAGATATGAAAATTCATGCATTAAAAATAAAATAATACCAATTAAGGTTGGCATAATAAATGAAAATTATAGTGCACATTTAAAAATTAAAAATGTTTATACATATTTAAAAAATACGAAAATAAAAAATCCAGTTGTTTGTGTTACTGATTCATGGGATGTTATATTAATGGAAAATAAACAGAAAATATATGAAAGTTTTTTGGAAGAAAAAAAACCATATTTATTTTCCGCGGAAACAAATTTTTATTGCGCAAGTCCATTACCTGTTTTGAATAAATGGAAATGCAAAGATTATTTAAACTCTGGTGGATACATTGGTTATAAAAATAACTTGTTGCCTATTTTGGAAGAAATAATAAATAATAATTATTATAATATTTTGTGTGATCAAGCTATGTTTTACCATTATTTTTATTATAATATGGATAAATTAGAATTGGATCATAATAGAAAAATATTTGGAACAATCATAAAAAAACATAATTTTATTTCTAGATATTTTTTTGTCCAGTTGTATGGATATGAAATAGATTTTAAAATAGTAAATAAGAATGTATATTATAAAAAAAATAATAACAAATCATTAATAGTGCATGTACCCGGTAAGAAACCTTTATTCTTAAATTATTTGGCATACATAAATAATATTCATAATCAGTTGGTTCGTGAATTAATAATGTTTATTTTTATGCGATTAATTTATAGTGTTTTTTTTATTCCTATATATTTTTATCCAAAAACGTTATTAATGTATATAATTATAAAAATATCTGATAAATATTTATTTTCATCACATTATGAACTGAAATTTCGTAGATTAATAAAAAGTAAATTGAATGTTTCAAAATCATATTATTAATTATCTTTACACCATTTTTTAACAAAATGATTACTATATTCAGTAAACAATTCATGAACATCAATATGCTGAAATTCTGCCAAATGTAATATAGATGTATCCGGGGTATATACACATTCACTTTTTGATATTAAATAACTCAAATTATAAAAATTATCCAACTTCTTTGGTAATATACGAATAAACGAAAAATCTTTGCGAACGATTTCTGCTAATATTTTTCCCTTTTTCCCGAAATGTTCACCTATTAAAATACACGTTTTATTTTGGTGCATAAATTCACGAAAAATAGAAGACCATATATCAATGCTTACTTCCTTTTTATTGGTAGATGCATTTGGATTAAATACAATAATATTGTGAAGACCTTGACAATAACAAATCATATCATTTACTATTTTTTCATTATGTTGAATGACTACATGTTTATTTGCAAAATTGATTTTCTCCAAATTGCATAAAAATACAATCATATTTAATTGATTATTCATTACAGAAATGGTTAGATTATAAGGAAGTGAATAATCATTAATCCATGAAATAAATGATTTACGTAATTTTTTGTTTTCGAAACCAATTTTAATTCCAGAAAGTTTGTATTTTAAATAACATGTATGACGTTTTGTTCCAAAATCGATAATATAATCATAATTATCAGAAATATTTTGTTGATTGTAAATAACAGAATTAATTTCATTTTGATTTTCCAATAATATATTTTTGCTTTTAACTAACCAATCAATTTCTAGGCCGTTATGTTTATCGAATAAGTTATGATAAAGTTGCTTCACAAAATATAAGGTATAAATAATATCTCCCAAAGCAGATATTTGTAATATTAAAATTTTCATATATATATATATATATTATAGATGTAAATTTTAATATAAAATCATGAATGATATTTCACATAATCTTTTACTTCGAAAATAGAAGAACCATACAAAGTATTAATTTTATGTTTTATTTCAGCTCGTTTATCATTGGTAGTATAAACGCTGCGTGCAAGTAAAATAAATTCATCGTCAAAACATTGTTTGAGTTCTTTAATACGTAATTTATCTTCGATATCCCATAAAGCTAAATTTATTTCTTTGAGTTCAATAAAAAGTTCATGGTCATGATAACTATATTTATCCATATTGGTAGTCAATACTTTTATTTCATTCATCACGTGTTTTTTCTTATCTTCATCATTAATTTTATCTTTTTTTATAAGTAAAATAGTAAATTTATCCCATAGTTCACCGATAGAAATATGAATTTGTTCAAGCATTATAAAAAACAATATAATAAAAAAGTGAAAATAAAACGTAAAAAAAACCAATGAGTTTTAAACAATTACGTGTAAAACGATGATAATCATTTGAATAACACGAAAAAGTAAAAGGATTTGTTTTTTTATTCCAATAACAATAACTCAATATTTTCCAACTGAACCATCTATTATAATTACGTGAATGTCCTAGTTTTAAATCGTTATCTAATGCTGAACCAATATCAATATAAAAATTATTTGGATTATTTTCAAAACAACGTTGTATAAGTACATTGGATAAACATCCAGCACAAAATAAGAATATATGATTATTTATTTTTTCATTATTAATATAATTTATTATACTTTTACTAGTTGTTTCATAATCTAAGAAAGCGTTAAAATTGGAAATACGAAATTCACGAACAATATGATATCCATTTTCGCACAACTGAGAAGTAGTTGCTTTTTCATTACAAATTAAAACAATGTTGTAACTTTTCATAATAGGCATTATTTCATAATGAAATTTATAATAATTACTATTGACAAACATATTGGCAAACGTTAGCTGATTTTTTGAAATATCATAATTAGTAAATAAAAAATCACGGAATTTATCCTTTGTTTCACAACATGAACACGGAATTCCTAAAAAATAATTTTTATTTTTTATTAAAACAGATTGTTGAAAATCTTTATGGAAATTATTATTTTTGTTAGAAGAAAAATCAAAATTGGGGCATGAGAAATTTTTATTGCGCAAAATATTAATTTCACCATCATTAAATCTAACAAATGAAAAAGGTTTTCCATATAACAAACGTTCTTTAAATAAATATAATTCATTTTGAAAATCTTTTTCATGAATATTATAACATAACAAATACGAATATAAATTAAAACATTTTGCCAATTTTGTATCGTAAGTGCAAATAGAAAAATATCTTTTTTTATTGGATATTAATGAATGATTTGCCCCTTTACTAATGGAATCGTGATGACTAGCATAATCAAAACTATTTCCAATTTTTCCACGAACCTTACTACAATATAAATTATGTATTTGAAAAAAATAAGATAAAATCAAATCATCGCTAAGTTTTTTTTCATAGGAATCCAAAAAATGGATAATTTCTTTTTTATCAATGTGTGCTATTGTTTTTTTATAAAATCCAACTCCGCCAAATCCACGAACAAAAGCATTTGTATTATTAAATTTTAAATATCGTAAACGATTGAATAACAATACACCGCTATTTAAAGCATAAGAACAAATAAGATTAGAATGTGAAGTTACATGGTCAATCATATTTTCCAACCAATAAAAATCATATTCTAGATCATCATCACAATAAATAAAAATATCATCGCCATTTATTTTATTATCAAAAACACCAAAAAATTTTAATATAGGTCCATAATCACATTCATGATGTTTTAAAATTAAATTAGGTAAACACGTTATATCATCAGGTATGTTCATGGCATCATTGCGAAGTGAACTATTATAAATATTTAATATAATATAATCTGGTTTGATTGAACAATTCATAATATGATTATAAAAATGATAAAAATATTTTATTCGTGATGGTATAGTAGTAAGTGATAAATAAATCATAATGAATTAAATATAAATATTTTATTAAACTATTTATAGGTAAAAATAGTTAATTAATTAATGCTATCATACGATGATTTGAAAAATAATTTTTTCTTTATAACGGGACCAAATGTTATTGAAAGCGAAGAACAAATCATGTTTATGGCGGGTCAATTAAAAGCAATATGCAAAAAACACAATCTATTGTTCGTTTTTAAAACATCCATTGATAAAGCAAATCGAAGTTCGCTATCATCTTATCGCGGATTAGGTTTTGAAGAAGGAATACGTATATTAAAAAAGGTAAAAGACACCTACAATATTCCAATCATTACGGACATCCATGAATCGTATCAAGCAGAACTACTGAAAGATGTGGTCGATATTATACAAATCCCCGCATTTTTGTGTCGTCAAACAGATTTGTTGGAAGCAGCGGCAAAAACACAAAAAATAATTCATGTTAAAAAGGGACAATTTTGTTCGTCTGAACAAATGCATAAATGTAAAGAAAAAATAAATAGTTTTGGAAATAATAAGGTTCTTTTGTGTGAACGTGGCAGTTTTTTTGGTTACAATGATTTGATTGTAGATACGCGAAATCTTGTATGGTTAAAAAGTGATACAAATTTAGTAACCATGGATATAACGCATTGTTTGCAACAACCATCGCAGCAAAAAGAAAATGGATTAATAGAATCAGGTGGGTTACGTGAAATGATACCTTACATGGCAAAAATAGCCATGTCAATGGATGTAAATGGAATTTTCATGGAAGTACATAATGAACCGGATGCTAGTAAATGCGACGCACCAACACAATGGCCATTGAATAAATTCGAAGAAATTATAGAGCTGAAAAACAAGTATTATCACAAAGATAAAACAAATGAACAACAACAAAAAGAAACATTGCCAAAAATAGTATGTTGTATACCAGCACGTTTACAATCTTCACGATTACCAAAAAAATTGTTAAAAACAATAAATGGAAAATCGATTTTGGAACATGTATACAATAATGTAAAACAATCTAAATATATTGACCAAATCGAATTTTTAACAGATAGTGAAGAAATAAAATCAAATGTCGGAACCTTTCATGCAAACTGCACAATTATTAGTGAAGAATGTATCAATGGAACAGACCGCATTATAAAATATTTATCTTCACAATCAAATCACTATGATACAAATAACACGATTATTGTAAATGTGCAAGGTGATGAACCATTTATAAATCATAATCATATTGATAGTGCAATCGAAAATTATTTGCAAATAAAAAAAGACAAAACAAAAGAATCGAACAAAATAGTATGTTCGACGCTTTATTATAAAACAAATAAGATGGAAGAAATAAATAGTCCAAATCGTGGTAAATGTGTATTGGATAAAGATTCAAATATCATGTATTGTTCACGTAGTCCAATACCGGTAAATAAAAACGGACAAATTATAGAAGATTATGAATACAAAGTGCATATTGGTATATTTGTGTATGATTTACATTTTTTGATGGAGCATTATGCGAATGAAAATACTCCATTGCAATTATGTCAAGATATAGAATGGTTGAAAATAATGGAAAAAGGATATAAAATAAATGCAGTAGAAATAAAAGAACATGAAATAGGCATCGATACCATGGAAGATTATATTTATTTGAAAACCAAGTATGAAAAAACACCCTCACTATTACAATGATTGCAAACAATCTATAATACCAATCAGTTTGTTATTTTCCAAAACAGGAATATATTTTAAATTTATATTGCAATCTTTTATAAATTTATTTACATCTGTTTCATAATAATATTGAGTATTCATATGTTCTTTATGAATAATATGCAAACGTTCGTTATGAATTAATAATCTGCGAATATCTCCATCACTAATAATACCAATTAATTCATCTTTTTCGTTGACAAAGAATAAACATCCAATCGAATATTTTGTCATTTCCAAACATACATCACGTACATAAATATTTTCAGAATATACTAATTTGGGGAAATCATGAGTTAAATGGTCGCCTATTTTTTTGAGTGAACTACCAATGCTTCCATGATAATGATTAATGGCATAATCCTCTGAACGAATATTTGCGGACAACATGGAAACAACAATATTGAAAAAAAGCATAAAACTGATGCAACTATTAGTAGGAACATGACTATTAAAAATATGTAATTCATTTTGAAAAGGTAAACTAATATGTTTATTGCACACATCTTTTAATTTACAATCTGCATGATTGGTAATGGATATGCAAAAACATTTCTTTTGTTGAATGTGAGTAATTTTACTAATAATTTCTTCGGTATTCCCACTTTTACTTAAAAATATAACAGCATCATTTTCGCCAATGGTACCTATATCACCATGTAAACTATTCAATATATTCAAATGAAAAGCCTTAATACCAATAGATTTAAGTAAACATACAACATGCTGACATAATGTATCAGATTTACCTACACCGGTAAAATAAACATGGTCGTATTTTGGAATAGCTTCAGTTAAATATAAGATATCATGGTGAATCAAAGACATATTTTTCAATTGGAAAGTGGTTTCATTTTCACTTTGACGAATAAGTTGTTGTATAATGGCTAGTTGGTTTGTATTTTTGTTTTTGATTGGGTTCATGTTTGTTTCTATAATTTAAATGATTACATATTTATAAATCATTTAAATGAGTGAATAATTAAAATAGAAATTGGAATTTCAACAATGATAATATATACCACATACCTACGTTGTCAGTCATCTAATTGTTTTTTGTATGCAATTAAAAACATCATTCACATAGATTAGGTATAAATTCAATACAATTCTATATTTATTTTCGGAACCCTTTTTTAAAACCTTTGGGCGTAATTTGTTGTTGGCTTTTTGTTCCCGTGCGTCAGGGCTTTATTCTTTTAGTGTGACCATAATTGCGCTGATTTTTTGGAATATATTCATTGTTTTGGTTATGCTGTTTATTTTCATTTCCGTTTACGTCGTCTACATCACAATCTAAAAAATCTTCTAACCTTGCGCGGCGCATGGTTGGCACATTTTGAGAAGGTTGTGATACATCTACTGGTTGTTGTGGCATTAATATATATTTATACATCCACACATTTTTAATACGTTTACCATTCTACTTTATAAATCAAATGTTTGTAGCCATATTTAATAAAAAAAAAGGTCTGAAATAGGTATTGGAGCGAGGCATACAAAAAAGACAAAAATATATATTTTAATTTGCGTTGCTTATAATGAAAAAATAGGCAAGCTTCACATAATATAATGCACGATTGTACATGTAGGACATAATTACTAGTTTTGGTTAATAAGGTAAATAAGGAAAACAATGGAAAAAGAAAAAAGATGTTGATGATTATATCAAATACATTTTGTGGATAAAACATCATACGATTATATAAATCGCCATAATTCCAGCGAAATTTTTGCCGCATTAAATGGGACCAACGTTCAGGTAAATCATCATAAATAATAATAGATGGGTCTTGATAAATAGTGATTTGTTTTTGTTTTAATTTCAATGTAAGATTTAAATCTTCGGTGATGGTTTCCCATTTGTCAATATATTTTCGTTCAATAAAATATCCATTGTTTAAAGATGCTTCATTGAAAAGAGAAAAAAAATTTCTGTATTCTTTTTCAAGATTAGAATAATAATGAAAAAGGTTAAATTTGTTATATATTTTGGATACATTATGCAAATTTAAAGCTTGAATCGAATAATATTGAAAACGATTCTTTACTTTTTCAAAACAATTAATACTGATAGTAGAATCTCCATTAATAACACCAATATGTGTGGTATTTTTATGAATATGTTTCAGGCCTTGATTCAAAACATCACAAACCAAATGTTGCTTTTCCAATGTAATAATTTTATATTCGTATTTCTTTTGATAATTTCGTAGTATAGCTAATGAATTATCATTGCTATTGTCGTTAATAAAAACGATGTGTATATCTTCAAGATTGTTTGCATAAATAGACCTTATTAATTTCTCCAAATTATGTTCTTCATTATAAACTGGAATTAATATGGTAAATACATTCTTTTTATTCTTTTTATTATTTTTTTTGTCAAGTGGAAGTAAACGATGAATAAATGGTGTTTTTTTAAAAAAGCAAACATCAATGGTAAAAAAAACAAAAAATAAGGCAAATAACAATGCAAAATAATAGTTATAAAAAGTATAAAATAATAGTAAATGACAAGCAAATAATATCATTACAATAGATAAGATTAAAATTATAAATGATTAACGTTTAATAGAAAATAGAACAAACACAAATTTATGAATGAATTTTGATATAACATTCTTTGTTGTATGTTCGAAGAATATGCTTTAAATTGGTCGTATCTTTAAATATGGGTTTAACCTGTGACGAGTATCTAGATATAATTTTATATTTGTCTTCTGGTATAGCATAATACGAATAAGTAGTAAATTTCGTTTTATCATCGTCGTTGCAAAATTGAAAACATCCGGCAAGCGAGTCCCATAATATATTAAAAATGCGAAATATAATTGGCGTGGATGAATAGATAGGACAAATATAATGATTATACATATCACTACAATGTATAGTATCGCTTTGTTTCAAACCCAATTGGTTTAATCGTGTTTGTACGTTTAAGTTAAGAGTACAATAAGGATAATCGTAATAAAAAAAGGTTTTATTTGCATCAAAAACTTCCTTGCATATATTATGCGTTAAAATATGGTCGTAATGCTTACCAATCCCCAAAGGGCAATAGATAGTAGAAATTTCATAAGTATCGTGTAAATTATGAAACGCATCGTAAATAGGTTCTTCAATATGACTACATTTGCTGCGAAATATTTGGTCGGGTAAATCCAAATAAAGCATTTTTATTCGTATATGCATATTCATTTCTTCTATTTTTTTGATGGCATTTACATCCTCTTTTTTACGCGTTTTCATATCAGCATACAAAGCATAATGTCCTTGATAATCATTCTCCACTTCACGAGTAAATAACGTAGCAATAATAACATCGCCATAATGGTTACAAAGAAACGAACTCATTGAATATAAAGCATCATCCAAATGTGGTGATAGAATTAAACTATACATATAAATAGTATACTTTAATCATTAAGTAATTCGCATATACATATTAAAATATGTTCTCTATTTAAAAAACGAAATATTCGATTATGAAAAGGGGTTCCATCCAAGTAAGGGACTAAATTAACATTGCACATATCATCGTCCAAACCAGTGCCTAGAAATTTTCCGTAAGCTTCTTTTGCTGTCCAAATTTTGGAGAAATTGTCTTTATTTGTACAGAATTCTCTTTCTTGTGAAGAGAAAAACATGCAATCAAATGAGGAAACGCGCAAATGATTGATGTTTAATATATCAATTCCGACACATTGGTTGTTATTGTAATACAATGCAATATCATCTTTATGATGTGAAATATTGAATTCGTACACATCGCCATTATTGTTATCGTGTAAATAAGGTTTTCCATATTCATGGTACAAAATAGAGTAATTATCTAAGGACAAACGATTCGCCAAATAACTTTTCAAACAATAGCTAAGTTTCATCATTTTTTTAGGTTTATCAAGTAACATCATGTTGTATTTATTTTGTAAATCTTCGGGCAATATAATAGAATGATAGAATGTCTCTTTATAATTCTGAATATTGTCAACAATAAGTATCATACTTACAATACAATAATTTGTAACGTTTTATTAAATGTTTTTCTAATTCAAACTTTTAAACATTAAATAAAGAGAAAATACCCCCCTCCAACTATCACTATTTATATGGAATGCAATATTTTTTCGACCAGGTCAAAGAAGTACCATTTTATTTTGAAAACAATATGAATGAAAAACAACAAGAGACAATTATCACGAAATCTATAATAAAATCGCATAGTATAAATCAAATCATCAAAATAGTGGTTAATTTCCGCCTTGTTTTTTACACTATACATGGTAAGGTCTACTAAAAATATTTGTTCGTTCTTAATGCATAAATTGTTAATTACGTATGGAGTATGGGGCATAAAGCGAATATCCTGAATAAGAATTTGTTTATGTAAAAAAAAGTCGCGCAATGCATTTATTTGGCTTACCCAATTAGGAGGTAGATTATATAAATTTAACAATTCGCCGCAATTTTCGGTTTCTATTTTAAATTCATCGTGATTAGAAGAATACAATTTTGGAAATAAATCTGCTTCATCATCGTTGGTTATGTAATGATAAAATAATAGGGTCTTATAGTATGGGTCTTGAGATTTAAATATTTTGATAATTGTCTCTTTGTAAAATTCGATATGTTTTATATCAGCACCAAAATTTAAACGTTTGGGAAGTAAGATATTCATGGTATATATCTTAAAAAGTATTTTATTTCCAAGTTATTTTTTTATGGGAAGTGATATTGAAATAGCACGAAGAGAAAAAAACGATAGATTTTATAAAAAATTCAAAAAACACAAATATGACAAATTTGTGAAGACACTATATTTAATGCAACTATTTCATAAAGAGAAATATGTACCTGATTTAATAGAATACAATACAAGTAATTTGGAAATAATTTCATCTGATTGTGGGAATTTGCTGACTATAGAAACATTACCAGTTAACTGGGAGTATCAATTAATGACAATAAAAAAAGAATGTATAAAACAAAATATTTTATTAAGAGATTGGGGACTATGGGAAGTAAACCCATTTTTAATTAATAACATAACGATAAAAAATGAAACGCTTTACTTTATTGATTTGGGTGATGCTGAATATGGAGATTGCGAAACAATAGAAAAGTATTTTCAGAAAAAAATAACATCAATAAATCTCATCGTGAAATATAGTTATTTGTATTTATTATTTCATTATCCGAGACGCGTCTTCATAATGATATTGCGAAAATTGCAACGACCTTATAATTTGGTCATGTTATTTTTATTATATCATTGTTTCAAAAATAATTAAATATAAACAATTGCTTATATAAACAAATAATGACTTTATTGAATCTAATAAAGCCTTCGAAATTATTAAAGCCTTCGAAATTATTAAAGATTTCGATTATATACATTATATCATTGTATAATTGGAAAATATTTTTAATGCTTATGTTATTAAAAATAATGCTTATGTTATTAAAAATTTTTAAAAAGAGATTATCTTATGATATTATCACTCTAAGTGAAGCTCGTTATGGTTTTTTTGCTGATTGTTCAGGACGACTAGAGGAAATAATTAAATATAATAATTTAAATCAAAGACAGCCTAATTATATAGATGGTTCAGAACGATTTATACTATATAAAAAAGCAACAGATTATTGTAATGATATTACATATGATTTTTTTGAAGATTTTGTTAACATAACAGATAGTATTGATATTATTTACAAGATATATTCTTGTTATAAAATGATAATAACAAGTTGGAATGAAAAGATAATAACAAGTTGGAATGAAAAATATTCTGAAATGGATTATAAATTTGTAAAATCTATAATAAAAAAATATTTTTCTCCCTCAAATAAGATAAATAAAATTATTAGTGATATAGAACAAAAATATAATATTAAACATAATAATACGTTAGCTGTATATTATAGAGGAACAGATAAATATAAAGAAACACAATTGCCACCATTTAATGAATTTTATAAACAAATAATAGGAATAGTAAATAAAAATAAAAATATCAAAATATTGTTACAAAGTGATTGTGCGACTTTTATAGATTATATCATTAGTAAAAAAATAAAAAATATATTCATAATAAAAGAAAATAAAACTAGTTATACTAATAAAGGTATTCATCATGAGCAAACTTCCGATGAAAATTATTATGATATGTTAAATTTTTTATCAACAATAATAATAATGTCAAGGTGTAAATATATTATTTGCAGTTCAGGGAATTGTTCTGTGTGGATGATGCTTTATAGAGGAAATGGTAAAAATGTAATACAATATTTGAATGGAAATTGGCATAATTCAATAGTTTAAAATAATTACATAATCTATCTATATAAACAAAATGGTATATAAGTATATAAAAATAATGAATGAATTTATAAGGTCTTCGCAATATCGTCATTTTATTTGGTTTATTTCGTTATTATTTTATAATTGGAAATTATGTTTGTTGTGGTGTTTTTTATTCGTAAGGTTTAAAAAATGGTTACATTATTGTATTAAATATTTAATACATAGAAAAGTTACTACGGAACATGATGCAGGTTTTTTTTCTTGTTGTAGCATTAGATTATTGGATATTATGAATTACATTAATTTAATACAAAAAAGTCCAAAGACTGTAGATAGTTCAAAATCATTTATAATGTATAAAAAAAATATTAATGACGACATATTTGATTTTTTCGAACATTATAATAATACAACAAATATTAATATTAAAGATGCTACATTAAGTTACGATGCTTGGACACAATTTACAAAATATTCTGAAATGGATTATAAATTTGTAAAATCTATAATAAAAAAATATTTTTCTCCCTCAAATAAGATAAATAAAATTATTAGTGATATAGAACAAAAATATAATATTAAACATAATAATACGTTAGCTGTATATTATAGAGGAACAGATAAATATAAAGAAACACAATTGCCACCATTTAATGAATTTTATAAACAAATAATAGGAATAGTAAATAAAAATAAAAATATCAAAATATTGTTACAAAGTGATTGTGCGACTTTTATAGATTATATCATTAGTAAAAAAATAAAAAATATATTCATAATAAAAGAAAATAAAACTAGTTATACTAATAAAGGTATTCATAATGAGCAAACTTCCGATGAAAATTATTATGATATGTTAAATTTTTTATCAACAATAATAATAATGTCAAGGTGTAAATATATTATTTGCAGTTCAGGGAATTGTTCTGTGTGGATGATGTTGTATAGAGGAAATGGTAAAAATGTAATACAATATTTGAATGGAAATTGGCATAATTCAATAGTTTAAAATAATCAATAAAAATAAACAATCGTATAATTTCATTTATTTCTCTTCATAAAATAAATGAAACTCTGTAAAACAAGTTGTGGAATATCTTTTGTATTCTTAATTTCCATGTTGTATTTCAATGTATGGAAAATGGGGTCAAACATGAAAGTAATCAATGATTTCGAGTCATTAATGGATAAAAAACAGAAAATAACATATGACTATATAAAGAATGAACGCAAATCAATCTATTTTACTGGCTACATACTGGGTTTTGCCTTCTCTTTAGCATTAATTATCTATAATAATCGCAAAGGTTCATCGAAATTATCAAAAATGAATATGTTATGTATTATCTTCGCAGTAAGTTTTGTGACAAATTATCTCTTCTATATGCTATCTCCAAAAACAACCTATATGATATTGCATTTACATAATCAAGAACAAAGAGAAAAATGGGTCGATGTATACAAAACATTCCAAACAAACTACCATTTTGGATTTGTATTGGGAATTGGTGCATTATTGTTTTTGACCAACGGACTTTGTCAGTGAGCAAGGTTCGGCAATTTGAATCCAATTGCTGGAATCGTATGAACCCATTTCGTCCCGTAAAGCACGCGTAAGTTCATTTTTCCACGGAGTTTTTTTGAATCGAGTGGTGGGTTTGCTATTAATTTCAATAATTTTCGAATCGAAATCATCTAATATTTCCATGTCAACACCATAAATAGAAGTTTTCATAGGACAAATATCAGTAGGAGTTGCAAGAATAATTTTGCGTAATTTCATGGCAACATCATAAATAATTTGGTCATATGGAACGTGATACATGAAAAGTTCACTAGTAGTACGTGGAAGATTATGAATATCATAATGGTCATCTCCTGCATATGCTTGGTTAATTTTACGCTCTCTGTCCTTGCTTTTGTATTGAAAACGTTTGGCTGTATATACATTATAACCAGGTTTGTATAAGAAAGCACCTTTTTTGCAATCAACCACCATGAACAAGCGTGTATCAAATTTGAAACCATTAATTAAAAGCGGATTGCCGATATATTCTTGAATGACTGCAAAATCATGTAAATTTTTCTTCATGGAAGGTTCGTATAGAAATACGCCGACGCGTCCACCTGAATACAATGTTTTGGCAATATATTCTTTATTGGATGTCTCTTCCTTTAAAAAAAGGGCATTGTCTTTTGGAAGTATATATGTTTTGGGAAAAATGGCTTCCGCTTGCATATTTCCATATTTGGCGAGTACATTTTCCCATATTTTGGTGCGTAAAAAAGGACTATTTTCACCTTTACCACGTGGATTGGAACCTACTAAATCACTTCCAAGATTTTCCATTTTTTCAATATTGCGCGGATTGAATGAAAGATAGTAATAATAAAAGAGTATGAATATAACTATAATAGCAAAATAGAGTAAGTAGCGCATATATTATACAGATACAAAAAGTAGATAAAATAAAATAATAATATAATCAATAAATGTTATTTAAAAAGACAAAATATTATAATATGGGAGGAGAAACCTTTCAAAATGTGGGCAGCTTGGCGGAGTGGTTAACGCGGTGCCCTGCTAAGGCATTGCTCAATGAGCGCGCAGGTTCGAATCCTGCAGCTGTCGTGACAAAGACAAAGACAACATAATGTATAGTTTTATAACCAACTATACATTATTTAAAATAAACTAAACAAAAATCAGAATATATATAAAGTATGCCAAATAGAAAAGAATTAGAAAAAGCAAAAAAGAAAGAACAACAATATCAAGAAGAAATAGAAAAAAAGGCGAAAGAAGAATATTGGTCTCAAGGTGTAAACAAGCGCGAACAAAAGAAAACAATGGAGAATCGTGAAAAGCAAGAAGAAAAGATGCGCTTGCAAAAAGAAAAATATGACCAAATACAAGAAGAAGAAAGTTATAGTAATTGTCAACGACGCCCCAAGTCAAGACATGGTAGAAACAAAGACCCTCTGTATTTTTTAAATGAATCACTTGCAAATGCACCAAAAACAAAAATGCAACAAGAAAGAGAGAAAAAACAAAAAATGAAAGAAGTAAATTTATTTACCCAATTAAAAAGAGAAGAAACGATGAAAGAAAGAAAACAGAAAGAAGAACGTGAAAATTATTTGTTATTAAAAAAAGGAATAGTAAAACAAAACGAATATGATTTAACGGATTCGAAAATACGCTCTACAAATCGTGAATTATTTGAAGAACAATCAATTAATGCGACGTGTATAAATGATGCATTGGATATATTAGATAAAAAAGCAAGACCTATTAGTTATAATGAATACTTTGAAAAAACAATTTGTGTTTTAAAGCGTGAAATGCCAGGGTTACGTTTGAGTCAATACGAAGATAAGGTACGTAAAATGTGGAAAAATAGTTTTGAAAATCCGGTGAACCAATTATAAAAATTGTGTAAAAAAAAATTGATTTCTTTTTGTTTTTATGAGTTTATTTCAAACCGAAAGAATAAGAACATCAACAACAACAACATCAACAATGAGCCAAGTCCTATTTACGATTAACATTTGGAACTACAGCTGCTGGACGGGAGAATCGTGTGAAATTGTGGAAATTTACGGACCAACAAGGGAGAAGTTGGAATCGAGCCGCCCAGTCAATTCCAGTGTAGGTGGACGACTTGGTCGATCTGTTATGAACGAACGCAACGAACGCATCGAATATTTGGACAAGTTTCGTGTGAAGAACAAGTATCACCAGTCAGGAAGAATGGAAGAATGGGAAGCCGAGAAAAAGAAGGTCATCCTAGAAACCAATTGGAAGCTACGTGTTTTGAACGAACAAGTACGTGAGAAGAAGAAGATGCAAGAAGCGGCTGAAGCGTTGTTGGAATTGTCTAAAACAGCCCTAAAGAAGGAGCGAAACGAAAAGGCAAAGCGTACTCGCGAGCAAAACAAGGCAATCCAAAATAGTCAAGCTCCAAGAAGGTCAACACGCATTAAGAATAAAACTGCGTAAGTAAGTAAAAATCATTCGTTATAATTTTAAAAATGTAATAATTAAGAAGAATAGGGGGAGCATTTGCTTTTTCTAATTGGCAACTTGTCCGAGTGGTTAAGGAGACGGACTTGAAATCCGTTGGCAAATTGCCGCGCAGGTTCAAATCCTGCAGTTGTCGTTTTCTCGGATCGTATAATGGCTAGTATACCCGCCTGTCACGCGGGTGATCAGGGTTCAATCCCCTGTCCGAGAGTAATGTTGCTATAGCTCAGTTGGGAGAGCGCAAGACTGAAGATCTTGAGGTCACTGGTTCGATCCCGGTTGGCGACAAATAAAAATAAAAGAAACCAAATCATATATAAGTAGAAAGTTACATATGATTAAAACGATAAACATCTAAAAAAACATTTTACCTAGAAATCCACCACTAATAAAACCAACAATAGAATATAAAATAGGGAAATCTTTTTTTTTTGAATAATACAAATTATAAGGAAAAGGATATTCGGTATTTTTTGATTGCATATATCCATAAATATAACCAACACCGGCGCCCATATATCCGGATACAATAACTGGATTCATCATGATATATAATTGTATATATTTGTATTTAATAGATTTCACAATATTAATATTTATGTTTAAATAATTCAGTGTTTTCTAGTGTGTCTTCCACCCTTAATGTTACATTTAACCATATCGCGTAGATTATGTCGTTCTTGTTGTCCGTCAGAACCTTCAACTACAATAGTTGGCATGCCAAAACCATTGCTACCTTTTACCTCCACGACTTTATATGTACGAATACCCGTCATTCCCTTTTTGACACAATCTCCAATTCTTGGTGGGTTAGTCATGTCCAATCCACCTCTTCCTCCTTTTTTTGAACGACGCATTTTATTTTTTCTTGAACCTTTAGATTTTTTCATAACCCTTTTTTTGGTTCCTTTTCTGGAAGTTTTTTTGGTTCCTTTTCTGGAAGTTTTTTTGTAAACCATTATGTATTTTAATTAGAAATTAAAATAATTATTGTAATATCTCTTTTTAAATTCGTGTTAAATAATATATTAATATTATTGTTAGACAATACATATATGTACGTAACTAATCGAATAAAATACTTAAAGACAATATGAAAGATAAGTATGTGGAGCTAGGGAGAAGGGCCGCCGTGAAAGATCCCTAACGAGGAAATGGAGGGACATTACCCCAAAAAAAAGGTGTCTCACATTCTTAAGCGAGATAAGGGGAGAAGGGGGCTTAAGAAACGGGTAGGTAAGAATGTGGAAATGGAGAAATATAATACCAGCTGCAATGGTACTGATTATGTAACAAAATTAAACCTCTGAGTGGTGTACAAGTTTTGAGTTAAATAACAGGAAGAAGTATTTCACAATTTTAAGCGAGGAAGGGGGCTTAAAATCGTCCGTAATGACGTAAAACTAACGCATCGATGTCCGAGTGGTCTAAGGAGCCAGACTTAAGACCTGGTAGCGTATGCTGCGTGGGTTCGAACCCCACTCGATGCAATAAAGGTTTGATGGGTTGTCCTTAACAATCGTCGCAATGGGGTTGTAGCTCAGATGGTAGAGCGTTCGCTTAGCATGCGAAAGGTAACAGGATCGATGCCTGTCTACTCCACTTTTGGTCTCATAGTGTAATGGTTATCACTCGGGGTTTTGATTCCCGCAATCTGGGTTCAATTCCCAGTGAGACCTCATGCAATTATAGCTCAGTTGGTTAGAGCATCGGTCTTATGAGCCGAAGGTCTGCGGTTCGAGCCCGCATCTTTGCAGTCCCCCCGGGTGGGATTGTATATAGTATTTATATTGTAATTAGTATTTGTTTATTTGTGTGTTGTATGTGAAAAAATATATGTATAAAATATTATTTAAAAACGAAACGCTATTTTATACTAGGAAATCGTATTTCCTGAAAATAATAAATTTTAGTGCTCTCATAGCTCAGTTGGTTAGAGCGTGCGACTGTTAATCGCGAGGTCATAGGTTCGACCCCTATTGAGAGCGGGAAAAAGTGGGAAAATATGTAACCCAAAACAATATATAATATCTATTAAAAAATAGCTATTATATTCAAACCAGTGTGTATTTTATGATATGTTGTAAAACATAATTAAAATAACTTTTAAAATGTATGAGATATTCTGTGCGAAAGTATTTCAAATAAATATGAAGAAGCCAAACATATAAATCACTAGCAAAAATACGGACATACATATAAGTTTTGTATGTTACACTCCAATCATCTATAAATGAACAAAATTGCTTTTTTGAATTGCGGAATAGTAAATGATGTATATCTAGTATGCCTTCCATAATACGTTCAACATTATGGATTTCGTGTTTTATGTATAACATGTTAACTATTTTTGGTGTAAGGTCAATAAATATTCGTTTGCGATGATGTAGTTTTGGGAAAATATAAGGGTACATTCCATCTAGATATTTATTTTTTAAAAGTAAATTGCCTGTAATTATAAAGGGAACAAACGATGAACGTAGCATGGAATTGCATAAATCTTTATTGGATTTATATTGGTATTGTGTAACATGTTTGTTTGATTTACAATTAAAATAGGAAATATAAAGTTTACTATTGCATTGTAAATAAAAATCCTTGGGTAAGGATGATATAATTTTCTGAAGGGTTTTTTTAAAAATAGACAATGACCCATTTTCCTTAAAATAATAAAAGAAAGAGCGATACAAACTGATTCCATCGTCTAATCGATTCGCTATAAGTAAAAAACCCATTATGGAACCAATGCTAACACCTGAAATACGATGTAATGTAATTTTTTTGCGACATACTAATTCCTGTAAATAATACAATGAACCCAACGTATAACTTCCACCAAATGCACCACCATCTAATATTAAATCGACATTCATTGGAAATGGTTCATTATTTTGATTCCATTTTTGTTCCAAGTTATCAATACATTGGGATATAAGATTATTCATTGTGTGTTAAACAAAACGTGGAAAATAAGAAAATAGAATAAACGTATAATTACCCAAAAATAGTTAAAATATGGTAAAAACGAAAAATAAATAAATAATAAATATTAATAATGGGAAAAGAAAATGTCATGAGAACAAGAATAAATGAAAAAGAAGAAACAGAAAAAAAAGAAGAAACGGAGGAAAGTGAAATGATGAAACGAAAATTAAAACATCATAATAACGGCGAATTTAAAAAGAGTGATGTTTATTTGCATGTAGTGGGGGATAAACCGCGAAGATTTTTACAAGATTTTTTTGGCAATTATTATACAATATTACATAGTTTTTTCGTAGTGGCAGTTGGTTATTTAATTTGTTTTGTAAACGATATGTCTTATTTAGTAATTGGTTTGTTAATCATGTCTTTGGATGGTTATGCAAATGTAGTGCTTCATAATTGTCCACTAAGTATGATGGAGGAAAAATATTTAGATAAAAGTGGAATCGAAACACGTTTAGAAATGCTACGCACCATGGGAATCATGTATTCTGCTACAAACACGTATGATATACAATTGGAAACAATCATTAATGCATGGACGTTAATAGCAGGAAAAATATTAATGTTGATTATTTTTCGCAATTTTACCAAACGTAGTTTTATTTAAAAATAAAAGAATTAACTAATACATGAAGAGAAGTAATGGAACACGCAGATTAGATAATAAAACATCAAATAATGCTGGAAAAGAAACGAAAAAGACGAAACAATTACGAGAAAAAAAGGACAAAACGCAGACAAAAATAATTATAGAAAATGAAAAAATATTATCATCCTATAAATTATTATCATTGGATTTGGATAAAAATATAAGCGAGATTTTAAAAATCGCATCACAAGGTGAATATAACCAAATTTCAAAAAAATATGATGAACAAGATTTTTTCGCTATTTTCGATAAAATAGAAGACCAAAAAAAAGAAGCAAAAAGCTATGAACATTACGAAAAATTTAGAAACATGTCCATTCAAACTATTCAATCCATTTGGAAATCTATTTATCAGTTTCGTGAATTAAAAGATGCTCTGGGACAAATAGAAACATTAGAAGATAAAGTTGATATTTTAGATGACACTGAAAAGTTGAAAGAATACATCGAAAGTTTGGCAAAAAAAATAAAACCGATTATTCCAGAACAAACAGTTACTATGCCAATGGCGCAAATCAAAGAACCCTATTTTACATATATTCAAATATTTGGTGTACCGGACAAAGGTCAATTCGATATTGTATTATTGAAATATTTGGATGGTATTTTAGATGATATGGGTAAAGAAGAAACAATGAAATTCTTGAATGAGAATAAAGAAGCAATTTTGGAAAAACTTAAAAATGCTGGTCCAGAAGGATTTTATTAAAATTTAACATTAAATATGAAAATAACGTAAATATATATTATCATATTTAATTAGTACATGGCGAATTTCGATTTAAATATAGAAAATTACTCAAGCGAAGAATTATATGGCATCGTGAAAATAAAACCAACTTGTCAGACATATGAAATATCTATTCAGGTTAATAAATTGATTTCTAGTTTAAAAGATAGTTCGCACGAATATGATTATGTGGTTTTTTTAAAAGATATAGAAACACGATTAAAGAATGAACGTAAAGAAAAAGAAACCAAACAATTATTAGAAACTTATGCTTCCAAGTTAAAAGAAGTCGATAAAATGCAAGAAACATACGTGAATCAATATCCAAAAGGAACAATTAACCCAATCGATAAAAAAACGTTAACACAAGTTATTAATATTGATTCATTATTTCGAACAAATTATGATAACACGGATGCATGTAATTTTATATACACATTGGCTGCTCCAATAAATAATGTTATTACAATGCGATTAAGTTCGTTGGAAATACCCAACATATGGTATGATTATTCAAGTGAAAAACATAATAATAAATTCACCATAATGTTGTACAATATTCCTGAAAATGCTTTAAATAAGGAGTTAAATGTTACTAATCAAAAGTATATTTCGGAGCTAGAAACATTCGAGAATGAATTGGTAGAAGATGAAGATGATATAAAATATAAACACATCCAGCACACAATTATCATTCCAGATGGCAATTATTCCACCGAAGAGTTTGAAGAAATTATGAATAATTATTTTACTAATATTGGAAACGGATTGCAATGTTTAAAGTTTGAAATTAGTGAAACAACTGGAAAAACTATATTACGATGTAAAAATAAATATGATGGTGATTTGGATGACGATGACCCAACGCAAAATATAGATGTATATGAAAAAAATAATAAGTATTATAGTCCAAATTTTAATTATATTTTGGATTTTGGTTTGGACCAATATAGAGATAATGTGATGGAAGAAAATTGTGGATGGAGTTTGGGTTTTCGAACTGATATTTATTCAATAAATCGAGGAAGCAAATTTGAAGATAGTTTTCATACTACACCAACAAAAATATTGCGAGGTTTTGTTGAAAGTGAAGGAGCATATGGGACATCCATGAACAATTATTTTTTTTTGTCTGTAGACGATTTTAATCAAAATTTTAAAAACTCAATTATTGCTGACCAAAATAATTCTATTTTAGGGTCAACTTTCATTGCTCGAATTCCAATTTCTGCACCATCAAATAGTATCATGAATGATAATGGAGGTGACCGCATATTTAAAACACGTGAATATTTTGGCCCGGTGAAAATAGAAAGATTAAAAGTGCAAATAGTAGATAAATATGGAAAAAAAATAAATTTAAACAAAAATGATTTTTCATTTACTTTAGAGTGTACGCAAATATATTAAAATAAATAGAAAAAGAAAAATAAATTAATAGATATATATATAAATATGAGTGACCCTTCCGCAAATCTCACATATCAAATAGTTCTTGGTAATGGAGATCTTTCAAATGTAACTTCGCCAATATTTAGTGGTGGTGATAATGTTAGAATTATCGCAACATTTGACCCATCGTTATCGACATCAGTATTGCCTTCTATTACACTAGACCCTTCTGGTACAATTCCAATTGTTGAATTACAAAAAATGGATGCATCCGGAAGTGATGGCATTACATATTATTATGATTATTTAATACCAACTGAAGGTGATGGTTACCAAAATATTTCTTTCACTGAGGGACAATCTGCTGCTGATGGAAGTTTAATCACACCTCTAAATGGAGGTGTTGTATCTGATAGAGCGTTTATTGTTACTAGTAACAACAATCCACGCATATTAACAGCAAATCTTTATAGTGATAATAGTTACAATGCATTTTATGGTATAAAAGATGATAAAGTAAATCTTCAATTTACTGCTTCAGAGCCATTAACTTTAGATGCCGACCCAAGCGTCAATTTTAGCGTAAATGGAGTATCTGTAGCTAATGCAGACATAACTACAACACAACAAGGATTATTAAATTGGTATTCTACCTTTGATTTATCGCAAAGTAGTTATACAGATGGGGCTGTTACTTTTACTATTGAATATGCCGATGGAGCTGGTAATTCGGGTACTTTTAATTCTGCTACAGATCCATCAAATATAGTAAATGGTGAAGTTACTTATGATAATACACCCCCTATTGCCACATTAACCACAAGAGATGCTGGCTATAATTTATGGCCCGGTCCTTTTAAAGCAGGGGATGATGTTAGTTTAACCATTCGATTTAGTGAACTTTTAAATACAACAATTACTCCACAAATTGACGTATCAGGTACTGATGTTTTATTTGTAGATGGTGCTAGTTTAATAAAAGATTTAACTAGGTCTACAGCGACATATGACGAATTTTACTATAATTTAAATGTTGATGCTTCATTAGATTATAATGTAAAATTAAATCTATCGACAGGTAGAGATCTTGGAGGAAATTTAATACAAACATCGCTTAGTGGTGGTTTTATTAATGATGACAACCGCACATTTGGAATAGATAATAGTGCTGCTGTTTTCCAACATTTAGGAATAAGATCAGATAATGCTTATGATACTACTTTGGTGAAAGGAGGCGAAAGAGTATTTATTGATATGTCTTTTAATGAAGATTTGAGCGGTTTGACTGCAACTATCGGTGGTGTAGCTGCTAGTTTCTTACAAGACATAAGTTTTGCTGGTCGAAGAGTATATACTGCTTATCGTGATATATTAGTCAATGAAGCATCTCGCGACTTATCATTTAGTGTAACTGCAACAGACAAAGCAAGTAATGTTGTTACTAAAGGTTCTGGTGCACCTAATGTTCCTTTTAATATAAATGGAGTTGACCAAACCCCTGATGTAAGTAGTACTAATTTTTCAAATGTTCGCGTTGATAACATAGCTCCAACAATATCCGACCTTTCATTTTATTCAAATAATACTTTTTTCCAAACAATAGCATCCAGTAAAGAAACAGCTGCAACCGGAATTACAACTGCAAATACAATTACTGCTGAATTCAAAACATCGGAAGCAATTTTAGACCCATCTGCATTAGTATTTTCAGTAAATGGAGTTAATTTAACAAATGATATTAGTTATCAAGAAGCAACAGATAATTCAATGCACTGGAAAGTATTTACTGATATTGATTCTACAGATGTTACTCAAGGTTCTATCAACTTTAGCATTTTAATGACTGATTTAGCTGGTAATCAGACTACTATTACAGATGAAGATGTAAGTGGCGCCACATATGTTAAACAGGTTGAATTAGACAATGTATCACCTATTGTTGAATTAGTAAAAATGTATTCAAATAACCCGGATGTAAGTAATCATGCAAAAACAGGTGAAATCTTGTATCTTGATTTATCATTTAACGAAGCTGTACTATTAGAAGAGACAGATGTGAGTTTCAAAATATCAAATTATGATTTGAGTGCTGCAACCATTACCAATATTTATATAAATGATTCTTCTAATCAAATACGTTCAAGTTTCACCTTTAACGAAGACCATCGTCAAGGTAATGTGGACTTAAATGTAATCACAAAGGATAAAGCTGGTAATCAACCTGATACAATTACTTCATTACTAAATACACTCTTATCAAATGTTCAATTTGATGCAAATAATCCAATAATAAATGTGTTATCATTCTATAAAACTGGTTCAACTGCACAAGACCAAACATGGCAGGTTCGTCCAGATAATGTTGTAGAATTAATGTTTACTACAGATAGTAAACTAAGTGATGTAAGTTTATCATTTAAAAGCGGTGGTGATTTAGTAAATGCCATAATACCTAAATTAACACCTTCGGGTGACACAATATATACTGCAAGTTATACGACACAATATGGTGATACCGAAGGAAAAATAAGTTTTGATATAAGTGCAACTGATATTGCTGGTAATTTTACACATCAAACAATGAGTGATGCAGATTGGAAATTATCATCAGGTGATGATGTATCGGGATTAGTTTTTGATTTACAACCAAGAGCAACAATTACATACACGGATTTACTTAGTGGCACTCACGATACTTCAGGTTCATATAATGGAATACCAATGTATAAAGGAGACCATCAAGTTACAATTAATGTTGATTTTGATCAATCTTTAAACGTTACTGATGCTTCTGGTTTAACACCGGCAATTACTATTACCCATACTAAAGATGATGGTAGTTCAGTTATAGATGAAAGTGTCTTATTAATACAGAAGTTTGCAGATAATTCCATGAGTTTTTATTATAATTACGATTTAAGTAGTCTTTTACGACGAAATTATGAAGCTGCAATTACTATGACAGCGGGACATGCTTCAAGTGATATGGATGTTGTTAAATTAGAACCTTTAAGTGGAGGAAATTTTTCATATGTAAATCATCCCAAAGTAACTTTTTCATATAGTCCTTATTTTGATCCTTTTGTTACAGGTACACCAACCATTACAGCGGAATTCGCCAAAACAATTAATGTAAGTGGTGGAATACAAGAGGCTAGACTTAGTGGTGTAGAAGATAAAAATATAACATTAACACCAGTACCTGGTAACCCAAGACAATATACTTTCCAATATACAATACCTACTAGTCAAAGTGGTACACAAAAAATTAGTTTATTTGGATTAAAAGATGATTTAGGTAATGATGCAGCTAATGTAGATGTCGGAAGTTATATTAATGGTACTTTTAATATTCATCATAATAGAAATTTCTATATTGCTGGTTTTGATAAAAGTATCACAATGACTATAAGCGGTTCTATTGAACTAGGTGAAGAAGCAGTAGACAGACAAGATGTAAGTGCAACAGCGTATGTATATCTTAATACAGAACGTTTGGCCCATACATTCCACTTTACAACAGATGCAACTGATATTAGTGATAATGAAGTAACAGATGTACAATTTGATATTAGTACTGGTTCATTTACAGGATTATTTAATAGTGCAGAAAATTCTCTTTTAGGAAATTCACAAGTAGCTTATGATACTAATTCATTAGCGAATGTACCTAAAATAGCAACAGACTATACAAGAAACAACGCAAATCAATTATTTTCAACAGGAACACGAGGAATTAAATATGATGTAGTTAGAGATTTGGCAAAACAATTATTTAATACTCATCATGCTGCAGATTTATTCCAAAATGAAGTAGCTTTAAGAAATAATATACATGATATAATCAATACTCTTGTATCAAACGACATTACCCAAGGTATTACAAAAGTAGTAGAAGATTGTAGTCGTTCTTTATACGTAGGAACTGACAATGCAAATATAGGTAGTGATATTTTAAGACAAATGATTAAATCTGCTAATACTGGACTTTCATTAGTACAAGACCCAAGTGGTTCTACAACAGGAATGTTTACAGGTACCGATATGTCCAATCTTTATAAAATGCCTTTCCAAAATGGTGATGTAATACAATTTATTTTAAATGTTGCTGGTGCACCTGACCAAAGAAGATTAGTAGGTGGAACAGGAACAACACATCGTAGATATGATATACGTTTAATTGCCGACCCTAATCCAACAACACAAAATGTTGACCCTTCTAATAGTGATATTTAAATAGAAAGAATTGCATTGTAAGAATACAATATCACAAAAATAGGTAATGAAAATATGTAAAAATTATAATTAGTTGTAATTAATTATAATTAAAATGAAGAAGCAATAAAAACTATGAATAATAATACAATAGTAATATAATGGTACACATTTATTTGGAAAAATTCGATCAAGAAATTAGTATTGGAGAACACGCGTATCAAAGTAGTCAAGTATCGTTAAAAGTAAAAGTAGAAAATACAATTAAAACTATTGAAGAGTTAAGTGACGAACAAAAAACAAATTTGAGCGAATCTATAAGAGATGAAATATATAACATATTAATATCTGAATTCGCATCATTAATAAAAAATCAAATTGCAATTGATTATAAAATAGGAAGTATTGTGGTGGTTATTGACCTTAATACATCTAATTTAACTAATAATGTAGTTAATATAATTAATAATAACAAAACAACGATTGAAGATGAGATTGTAGCATTGTTTGTATTATACGATTTAATAGAAGATGAAGAAAATACTAATATAACTTCTGTTGTTTCTACAAATATATTTAATCCAAATAATGCAGTTACAGAAAATATTATATTAGATAACACTACTATAAATGAAAATGAAGCAATTGGAACACCAATAGGGACAATAAGTATTCAAGATGAAAATTCAGATGAAGAAGATATAACAAATTTCACACTTAGTTTAAGTGGTAGTGATGAAGATTCTTTTACAATTGATGGTGATAAATTAAAATCAAATGAAATTTTTAATTTTGAAGTTAAGAGTAGTTATTCTATAACTATAGAAGCAACAGATGGTTCAAGAAATTTAACTCAAACGTTTCAAATCACAATTTTGAATGTAAATGAAGGTCCAACAAATATATTTTTATCAAATAATACAATTTTAGAAAAACGTTCAATCGGGACTATAGTAGGTTATTTATCAGGTGAAGATATTGATTCAACAAGTTTTACATTCACATTGAGTGGCATTGATGCAGATTCTTTTAACATTCCAAATAATACTACTACATTAATATCTAGTAAAAGATTTATTTATAAACAAAAAAATACATATAATATAACGATAACTATAAGTGATGATGAACTTACATTCAGTAAAGATTTTGTAATACGAATATTAAATGCACCTATAACAAAAGTACCATCCGGAGGAGGAGGAGGAGGAGGTGCGTTTTATCCACCTGCACCTGTTATACCTGTTCCAAAACCTCCAGTAGAAAATCCAATTATGCCACCTAGAGAAGATGTTATAAATGCATATATTGATGTTGATATAGAAAAAATGAAGGAAACGTTTAAGTTTACAAAGAAAACAAATAATAGTATTTTGGGAAATTACACAGAAATAAAATATGTAATAGAACCTGAATATTTTTTAGAAGAATTGGCAAAGCGGATTAGTTCTGCTTATACAAAGTATTCTGATTTCAACGAAAAAGATATAAATAAAATATTTCAAGAATCTGAATATAATGGTGAAAATAATACACTTACAAATGACATGATAAAACATATAAGTCAAGAATTATTTAATAATTTTCACTTGACCGATTTATTTAAAAATTATGGTGAGTTAATTCATTATTTAAATGATTCGTTAGAAACAATGGTCTCTTCCGTTAGCAATAATATATTTAAGGATACTTTTACGAAAGGTCATGAAATGACGAATAGCTATAGCGAACGTTATAATGAAAATAATATAGGTCACTCAATAATAAAATATATGTATGATAGTGAACCATTAAGATTAGGAAATATTTACGATTATATAAAAGAAAGTTACGATAATGATGATAATGTTATCGATATTGTAAGCATAGAATCAGATAATTTATCATTGTATTACTCGCCCTTCGAACTACATGATACTTTACATTTTTATTTAACAATTAATGGTGACAAAGACCAAAAACAATTAGTAAACAAAGAAGGACAAATAACCCGTAGATATAAAATAATTTTGGTAATGAAGCCATCAGAATACTTTAAGAAAGAAGATGAAGAAACTGAAAATTTTGAAAATATGGAAACATTCGCAAACTTTGAAAAGATGGGTTTTCAAGAAATGATGGAAATGAAAAATATGGAAGTAGAATTGCAAAAGAATATAATAATAAAAACATTTGACCATAAAATTCAAGAAAAGCCGGAAATAACGACAAATAAAATAGCTCACGACAAAATAGAACAATTATATAAAATACAAAAGGCGCGAAAAAAACAGATAACTAAACAAAATCAGTTATTAATAGAAAAATACTTATTAAAAAATAATATGGAAAAAACAACTTCTGCAAAAAAACGTATTATAAAACGTCCACAATCAACTAATTCATTTGAAGTTGCATTACCAATGAAGGAAGCTACTAGTAATAGTAATAAAAAGAGAAACTATAAATCATCACAAAAAAAATTGGTTGGAATAACTTTTTATAAAACAAACCAAACAGAAATAACTGATATACGTCGTTAAAATAATTAAATTTACATATGTATTATTTAATTATTCGTAAAATTTGATTTTGGCATGTGGAATTATTTCACTTACAATAATAGAAATATTTTCTGCATTGTTTTCGTTTTTAATATGATTATGCTTATTCATTAATGATTGAGAAGTATGTGTGTTGTCTTTTATTTGTTTATGTGAAGATGAATTATTCACGAAGTGTAGTTTTTGTAATAATAATTTTGCATCTTCTGCATTAACTTCACTTGCCCTTACGTTTGTAGGAAGGTCTTGTTTATTATTAATTTGTTTTTGTTTGCTTTCTCTTTCCAAAGTTTCACGTTGTATGCGAAGCCGCCGTATTTCACGTATACTATTAAGTTTAGTACTAAATTCTAATTTCATATACATATAAAAATATAATTTTCTACTAACTAGTTTCATAATACAATAAAAAAATATAATGCAATTATTTACAAGAAAAAGTTTCTAATAATATAATATCATGCAAAACAATAGAGATAATAACCATTATAAATGGTTAAATCCATATCATATTTCAAAAATAAAAGAAGCATTTTCTAAAAACTATTTAACTTTTGTAGCAATGTTTATATCATGCATTGCATTATGTTATGAAAATATTGTGTTGGGCCTGATATATTATGTTTTTTGCACACATCTAAGTTATTTTATACATATTGCAGCACATCGCGAGGATTCAAAAACGATAAATGTTGTCCACGAATATCATCATAATCATATTGATAATTACGGACATTATTTGCAAATATTATTAGAATTATCAACTGCAATAATGCCTATATTTATAATTTACCTTTTTACAGGTCGTTTATATATAAAAAATTCATTTGAACCATACGTAATTTTCATGTTTAGTCTATTTTATTCATCAATACACAATATAAATTATTCAGTATTTCATGTTAATAAAATACATGAAAATCATCATAAAGATTGGACAATAAACTATGGACCAGATATTTGCGATGTTCTTTATGGGACAAAGGAGAATTATGAAGATTTGGAAGATACATCACACTACATACCTAATTTATTAATATGTACAATGATTGCGAAATTATTACAATATAAAATACCAAAAATCGAATATAATATGCAACAAAATATTTATTCGTTAGTAAAAATGTTTTATCTAATTAGTTATGCGGGTTTAATAATTTTCAATCAATCGATATTAATCGACGATGAAACAAAAAATATGAATGCTTTTACAAACGAAGTATCGAATTTATTGAACAAAATAAAATTAAGGTAATTCTAATGTTTATTTAAGATGAGCAAACAATATTTTGCTTTGAATAGAAATTCATATGCGAAATATGAATATCACTATTAAACGAATTATCTTCATAAAGACATCTATTATTAATAATTGTTTTTACATAATTATCAATATGATATTGTAAAAACTGGAATCCATCGTAAAAATGTTCCAAATGGATTTTTTTACTATAATTAACTTGTGCGTCTAGAAATGGAATGGTAAGATAGATATATTTATCTGTAATATTTATTTCAAAAACTTCTAGCTCGAAATGCTTACGATATAGTCTAATATTGTTATCTTGTTTAAGGCATTCCCATTTTAACGTATGAAACATAGTTTTTATTTGTTTAAAAATTTCATCGCTACAATATACATTGGAAGACATATAATAACTCTTGTAATAAACAAAAAAAGAGTTTCAATTTTATTATTAAATTACAGGTTAAAAATCTAAAAAGTGTTTACTAGTTCATCCTCCTCCTCTTCATAGTCGCTTTCATCGGAACTATTATATGTATAATATGCACGAACGTTTTTTAATGGTGCGTGCAAATATTCGTTGGCATGACTCATTCTACGAATCGCTGGAACTGGAATTCGCTCAAATGATTTTACTGCACACGAAATGACATCTTGTGAAAACGTTTTCATGTAGTTGGTCAGTTCTCTTACTTGGTCTTCAAATGTGGCTGGTGCAACTAGAGCGAGATTCTTCTTTGGTGGGATATTTTCCTTGTTATGCGTATCAGTGATTTTGAGTATATTCTTCAAATAGGCAGTGCTTTTCTCATCAACCTTGTAGTTACCGGCTTCCATGCTGTCTAGTGACGCATCACTGAGACAATCATCAATCGTAATATTGCTCATTTGTGACGTTGGCGAATAGCGCCCTGCTTCCAAGTCATCAAGACTCACACTTGTTTCATTTGAATCCGAATTCGTTGGTGAACGACTATGGTGCGTATACACGTCCATGGGACCATAGTGAGGGTTAGAAAGAATAATGGGACAATCTGCTTGCATGATTTTCGGTACGTATTTGCTAAAAGATAGTTATTTTCGTTGTTTATAGTCTCTCTTTTAAATCATAAAAATTTCAATTTTTTTAAACATGGACTATATATAAATTGAAATTTTTTCTATAAAAATAGAGAAATGTAAATGAAAAGAACAAAAGTTCCGTTATAATGATTACAATTCGCAGAAAAGTACAAACGGCTGAAAAAAGTCCGTTGCAACGTTTCGAAGCATTTTTGGATCAAGCGTATCTTAAAAAGCCGAAACATCAACTAGAAGGTCTCGAGTGGTGTGCATCCAAAGAAGGTAGTTCAAGCAAAGGAGGTATCATTGGTGATGAAATGGGTATGGGCAAAACCATTTTGATGCTTGGACTTATGGTAAGTGTATACAAGAAGCATACCCTGGTTATTTTACCAAAAGCGTTGATTAACCAGTGGGCAAATGAGATTCAAGATAAATTACATCATAAACCTTACATTTTGTATGGCGCACATAAAACAAAGAAGTTAACCCGCGATGTTTTGGAAGACAACCATATTATTTTGACCACGTATGGTACATGTGTATATCTCGGTATGGATTCCGAATTGCAGAAATTCAAGTTTGGTCGCATAATTGTTGATGAAGCACACCACTTGAAATGTGAGAAAACAAAAACGTACAAGGCAGTAAACAATTTGCAAAAAGATGTATTGTGGTTGCTTACGGGTACACCCATTCAAAATAGAATCCAGGATTTATTTCGACTATTTGATTTGTTGGAAATTCCGTGTGATGACTACAAAGATATTGATAAGTTACCTGGAATTCTACAGAAACACATGTTGCGCCGAAAGAAGAGTCCCAACACAATTGTCCTTCCCGATTTGAAAGAATACAAATGTGGTGTTCAATGGGATAACGAACGTGATGCAAAAACAAGCAAAATGTTCCATCAGCGTTTCAGTACAATGATTGCCAGCGACCCAAATGCACAAGGATTGTATTATGGTATGAATAAGAATGCACTTGTTGCAACATTACATGCTCAGATGCTCTGCGTAAGTCCCTATTTATTGGAACACAAGATGAGGCGTTATTATGATGTCAATGAGGATGAAGTACCAAGTGATAATGAATACAATTTCTTTTCAAGTACAACAAAATTGGATGCAGTTGTTGATAAAATTAACAACAACCACATCTTGGAACCTTCACATAAAAAGTTAGTATTTTGTCATTTTCGCAAAGAAATGGATTTGATTCGTGACAAGATGATAATGAAAACAGATTTACGTTGTGAATTGTATCACGGAGGATTAACATCAAAGCAGCGTTCCAATCTCATCGAAGAAAGTCCTGATGTCCTAATACTGCAAATTCGCAGTGGTTGTGAAGGATTGAATTTGCAGCAATATAATGAGGTGTATTTTGTAAGTCCTTGTTGGAATCCTTCTATTGAAGCACAAGCATTGGCGCGATGTTATCGTATGGGACAGAAAAAAGAAACGCATGTATATCGATTTTACATGCAAGATTTTGTAGAGGAAAACGAGGAGGAAGGAGTACAAAACGAAATACCTTCAATGGATAGTAATATAGAAATACGTCAAGAAATGAAAATCAAACTTGTTGACACGATGGACTCGATGTACAATCAAACCATTTCGTTGGCTACAGATTGAGTCGAATGACTATTTATTTCACTATTTATTTCTTCGTTTTGTAATGATGTAGTAGAATTAGAGTTAGTTTTGTAATTAATATTAATCGAGTGGTTTTTTTTTTCGTAAAAATGAAATGGATCCAACAATTCGCGTATAAATGGATTTAATTGTTCGGGATGGATATCCTCATTTTTTTTTAAACAACTAAAAATCCAATAAAATAATGAATGATGATTTTCCGCATTATTCATTTCTTGTTTAAATATTTGGTCAATGACTGAATAGGAAGATTTTATTAATAAAATTTCGTCGAAAATCGCTTCTTTATGAGCATATAATCTTTTCAGATGGTTGTATTGTATTGGATTCAATCCCTTTTCTCTTTGTACTGCATTGTAAAATCGAATTCCATTTTTAACATTTTTCAATTTGTTTATCATTTTTTTACGATAATCATCTATTTTTTTTATAATAGAGAAAACATTTGTATTATAAATAATTGGATATTTATAACGAATATTTCTAGGAATAATAAATTGGTTTGTTTCTTTAATTTCACTTATTTTTTTTTCAACGTCATCTAATTTTGTTTTCATCTCTTTTTCAAGAGAACCAATTTTATTTTTAATTACCTTGACATGATCTTGGTTATATTTATCACCATATATGTTTTTAAACAATAAAACAGAACCAGACGTGAATTCCATTGACGATTGTAGTTTGTCGTATTGGTGTGAGGATGTTTTATGTGCTTCAGACGAAGCATCTAGTTTGAAGTAATTAACCAATGAAAGTAAAAATGCAATAGTAGCATTAAAACAGGCAATTAATGTAGTTTTCAAATAAGTATCCATGTGCAGACCCGAAAACACAGTAGCTAAAGCAGATAAAAATATGGCAGGCATCATTAGTAAATTTAACGCTAAATCACATGAATGTTTTGATTCCATATAAATGATTTTTTGTCCTTTCAAATAACTTGCAAGAATATCCAATGCTGATGAAAGATTATGATTAACATCAAAATAATATTTATTCATTGATTTTTCTACCGCACGATAAGTGAGTTTTTTATATTTCACAGAATAAACTAACTTGTCTTCTTCTTTTTTCCATGAACAAATATGATGGTTTTCATCTGATTCGTGAACATTTAATTCATCTCTACTATTATCACTATTATTATCATCCAACGAACTATACGAGTCTTCCATATCGCTGTTCAATTCACTATTGATTTCACTATTGATATCATGAATAATTTCATTTTGCAATACGTGATTGGATAATTCTGTATTTTCATTTAAATCGACGACTTTTGCTTGCATATATTCGTCGCGAATACCAAGCATAACGCGACGTTTATTTTTTTGAATCAATAAATTAGTCATTTTATGCCATTTATGTTCGCGAATTGTTAATAATTGTAAAGACGCATTATGGAAATTGGAAATATTATAGAACATTATTAAATATATATAATATTTTATGCTTACTGCTTTTTACTAAAACATAGCGAGTTATTTACTTTACTTGGGAAAATTGGTGTTTGATAACATCCTGCTATTTTCGAACGTGTTGCAGGTTGAGCTGTTTGATTTAAATAATACAAATCATCGTTGTTACAATTATTAGTAATGCGTATTTTTTCTATATAGGATGATTGACCATGATTTTGAGGAATATTATGGTCAGGTTGCACGACACTATAAGGATACGGACGACTAATATGGCGAAAACGATTTGCTATCATACCTCTAGTATTTTTTACTGAATTTTTTACAATTGTTTCATCATTTTTGCAGCAATTCATAAACATTTCTTTTTCTACAATCACGCCACCTGAACCACGAACACCACCATTGCGCGATGAATTGGGAACTTTGTTTTTTTTACTTAGGGATGTTTGACCAATGTAAGAAGTATTACGTAAATTTCCATTTAATGAAAACCCGTGAGGTTGATTGTGTGAAACTTTATCGTTATAACGAGTTTGACTAATTTTTTTTAATGTTGCTAGTGACATATATATATATATAATATGATTAATAAAAAAAATTGAAATAAAAAATAACTATATATTGCATAGTATAAATAGCTAAATAGTTAAATAGTTAGAAACATGTGGGAACGTGGATTAAAATTAGATAAACATTCAACTAGAAAAGAGAAATGTATAAATGAGGAAAAACAAGGTAAACCGGAAAAAATAATTCCTAGGCGTAATCGTGAACCAGAACAAAATTATGTTAGACCTGAACGCTTATTGCGAAAGGATAAAATTAAAAACCCATCAAAAGAAATTAATATGAATAATAATAATGATTTTCCGGATTTAAATAAAGTTAAAGGAAAAGACGAAGAGAAAACACCAACTAATTTTTATGCAGAAATGTGTAAAAAAACAAGTGCAGAAGATGAAATGCGAAAAAAAGAAAATTTCCAACCAGGATGTATAGGTTTTAAATATGATAAGAAAACACATGAAACTACATATACCCGTGATGGAATAAATTATTATTCTATGGAGAAGTATCGTGAAGAATGTGCAATAGAAGAAGAAAAACGTAGCATGGAACGTTGGATACAATCGTTGAACGAAATGGAGCAACGTTATGAAGCTGAATCGCGCTTGCATTTTGAATTATATGGCGAACTAGATGGCTATGCAATCGCCAAAATAGAACATGCTGAATATGAAGAATATGCTAAACAATTTGAAATGAATGAAACAGAAGAATACGGAGACGATAGTGATTATGAAGAAGATTATGATTCAGAAATATCGTTAGATAATTAGATTTAAGCGTATTAATTTGTATATTTCAATTTTTTATGTTAAAATATACAAAGTAAAATATTACATCATACTAGCAATGAAAACAAAAATAGATTTATTTTTTTGTTTTATAGATAATAATACCAATGAGGACCATTTAACATCAATACAAACAATAGAATACGTTCGCCGTAAAACATTAATATTTGACAAAAAAACTGCTACAATTAGCAATGAAGAATTAATTCGATTATTTAAAGAAAATAAGGAAAACGGATATAATTTTGATGATGCATGCGTTTATGACCACTATACAAAAATGTTTAATAAGATTAATTCAAATGAACCATTGGATTTTTTTAATAATCATTACGTGAATACTATTTGTGTTTTTTACAAAGAGAAAAAACAAAACAAATTAATTCAAAAAACACGAAAAATTAATTATAATGCAAATCACAGAAAAACAAAAAAAAACATACAAATACCAGTTAAATTATTATAATATAAATTTTAAATATCATCAACATCGACATCACCATCGTCTTGCAAAAATGTTTCATCTTCAGCAGTCATTTCAAGTTCTTTTTCTATTTCATTTGCCAAGACGTCATTGTATTTTTCATTAGTAAATTCAAAAACATCGTCGTCTAGATTATCATCAGCATTCGAAGCCAATCCCAAACTTTCTATTTGCTTGAACATGCTCCAGTTGATGTCGACCACTTCATTTTTTAGTTTTTTTATTTCATTATCATTATAAACCTCAATCAAATCACATTTGCTATTTTCAGCATTACAATTTGTCTCCCACGAACGCTTGCCAATAATAACATATGTACCCATTGAAAGATTATTATCACGCTTACCACGTCCTCTGAATTTATTGCGGATAATACATATGCGCTGGACATTATCACAGCATAGCACATGACACATGCCATTACCTAGCATTTTACTTACACATGCATATATTTCATCTTCGTCTTGAGTAAGTCGAAGTTTGTTTCCACCCTTCGTGTAGCTGGAAACATACTTTCTTCCTATCTTCTTGCTGTTTTTACCTCCGAAATTCTTTACCATGTTTTCGATTAAATAGATGTAATACAGATTTATATCTATTTAATTTCAATTTTTATTTTTATGTTTGCGAGTCTTATTCTTTTTCTTACTCTTTTTCTTATTTGTATAATTATATTTCTTTCCTTTTTTGAAAAAACGTACTATATCTTGTTTTTTAGATAAATATGTTTTTAAAAATGGACGATAAAATTCACGAAACATGCCTTTTTTTGTAACAAGTTCTTTTTCGGAAAACCACTTTATATGTTGTTTTTCAAATACATGGTGGTCAAATATAATCGAACGCATTAAATCTTCTGGTAAATGTTTTAATAAGAAATCATAATGATTATTGTAGTAAAGAGGTAAGTTTTCGTCATAATCAATTAAAATCATAAACACATGGTAGCGTTCAAATGATAATTTATAATATTTGTTTTTTTTTAAATGTTTACGTATTTCGTTTTTATTTCCAATAAATCCGTGCAACTCTTCACCTCCTTCCCGAATAGCAGTTTGAATTGGAGTTTCACCCGGATCTGTACCCCCACCAAAATCACTATATCCCTGTGTATCATCAAATTTGCTCTCTTTACCAAATAAAAGATGTAATTTATTATTTACTATAGCTACGGGTAATATACCAGCTCCCATATATTAATGGAATAAAATAATTAAAATACCGAAGATTTCATTAATATTGGTATAATGTTTCACAAACAATTCCAAACGACCAGTTTGCTCCATTTAAATTAACAATATTTCCTTTATCATCCATTAATCTTATACGTAGACGATTGATATTCACTGGTCCAAAATAATTACGAACATTTGACTGAAGAGAACCACCGAATTCTACAAACGGGTGTCCTGTTTCGCCATGCTTAATAGGCATAAAAGCAAATACGTCTGTTGTAACTGGAGCATTTGCTCTAAAATTAGAAGAAAATGTATCTTTATTTTCTTGAATTTGGTTTAATGCGTATAATTGGCTTTGCGTCATTTGTCTTGGTGATTCAGGGAGAAATTGTGTACTATTGTTATTATTTGTAGTGGGAATAGTAGTATTAAAATAAGATGGCATTTTCAGACTTACGTTCGGATTATCATAGATATTAATTAGACCACTATTCACATGATTTTGATTAAAATCGTCTAAAATAACCAGTAAATATTTTGGTCCATATAAATCTACAATAGCTTCACCTCTTATGTTTTGATTATTTGCATCTAATGTATATTCCATTTTTTGAAATCCCATTAAAAATCCTAGATTACTATTGGTTTTTGCATTTAAAAAACGGGTAAAATCAAAGAAGGTAATTTTATGTTCGTTCGCATTGTTTGAAGAATATTGTATAGTCATTTTTCCATTGTTGCGATTATAGTTTAGTTCGAAATTAATAACTTCTTTTTGCAAAGCTTCATTGATAACTTCCGCCAATTCATTTGGTTTATAATTGCCAGGTTCGACTACAATTTTTTTATCATCTACGTAAAAAAAATTTGTACCGATTTCTTCATCTATAGTGTACCATGTATATGGTATTTGTACTGAAAACAAACGTATGTTAATTAAATCGTTTAGTGGTTCAGATAAATCCATATTAAAATCACTAGGAGAAGAAGGATTTTCATCATTATACACTTGTCTGAATTGACTATCAACAACTAACATACGCGAAATAGTATTTTTTAAATTAGGATTGAGTTTGTCTTGAGCTACTTTGATTTCCGTGTGTTTATTATTTTCACTATTTCTAGATATTAGCAATTTATCTTTTAAATAAGATTCACGCTCTTCATCGTCGATATATACACTTGGTTTATCATTGTCATCATTTGATTGTTCGCCATTTTCATAATAGTCAATTAAACGGGACTTTACTTTTTGGAAAAAATCAATTAACAAAATGTTATTATCATTTGTAAATTTACGAATATATTGGTCAGTTTTTGCCAAGATTAAATTGGAACTATCGAATTCATTTACTTCTAAAACAAGAAAAATCTCATCAATAGTATAATTTTCAATATCCAAATCCATTTTAGTGTTCATATTATAAAATAACAACAAATATTTTAATTGTTATTTTATCTATTAATTAAATTGTATTTGTAGTATCGTTTATTTTTCCGTATCGTTTCATAAACATATGTTGAAGTGGTGTCAATAATGAAACGTCATCATGTTCGCGTAAATATAAATTTACGTTTTTATTGGATAATACTTGTATACCATGACCTCTCTTCAAATGACGTTTTCCTTTAAAACAAATGTTTTCAAGGTGATTCATTACATTTTCTATTTCTTCACTAGTAAATACAGAACAATCAATACGAAATTTACTTGAATACGAATATCGGTTATAATTAGTGTCGCTATACATATTATATTTTTGGCATTCGTATATATTAGGTACAATGCTGATACCCATGATTTTATTCTGATTATTATTCATTTCTAATACAATAAAATTATCATCCTTGTCATAAATAGATTTTAACGGGACTGGACTATTATAAATCCATATATTGTCATCTTTCTCTTTATTAAATGTAGAATTTTCCTTAAATGTTTCTTCGTTGAAGCGTGTTACAGCAATATACAACATATTTGTCAATTGCAAACATTTATTAAAATGAAGAGAAAATCAATTTTTGTGAAAATAATATATCAGTTATTTATAGATGAACAAAACCAACTATTTTACTCCATCAACCTCTTATTGTTGTATTCAAAATAGGTTCACCATGTTTACAAGTAAACCAACTTCTCTTCATGGGGGAAAAAGAGAACCCAATGGAATAAGTACTAAAATATTCGATTCAACAAGTTATCAATCCATTGCAAGTGATAGTAAAATGGGCGGTGAATTGGCCAAAACGATTGTTTCTAAACCGCGAAATGATTTAGAAGCAACAAAATACGAATCCTATAAAGATGCGTCACAAGTCATTCGTAAAAGAGCAACAATAGCTCAAAATCAAAACAGACGTTCTGTATTATCCAATAAAGAAATACCAAATAATGCCGAAAACCAAGCACTTCGTCGTGTAAGAAATCGCGGTTCTGTTGTTCCAAAAAAGGTTCAAAATAGACCTACCAATAAATAAAGATTAAATTTATAAACATGCATTATAAATTTAATAGATGAATTTACGATTTGAAACCATATTTATATCCAAATGGATCGTTGATGTAACTAGGATTACGTTCCAATTTTTCTTGCGAAGCATAAACATTTTCTTTACGTTTTTTCGCAAATTCAGTAATTCCATGATTACTGGACGCTAATTTACCTTGTCCTTTTTTTAAGTAAGGATGTACGACCTTGGATTTTGAGTCGTCGTAACTTTTGCCTTTATCACCCTTTGTGTTGGAATTGTGGTGAATAGGACTTCGAACTTCACTAACATTTTCGTTGTAAAAAGTCATATTAAATAGGTGGTCTAAAATAAAATTACCAGAAAAAATTATTCATTATTCATGATTTTATCAAGTGTTGGAATACGCATATATTTTTTGGAAAAATGACTAGTAATATGATTTTTCTCTTCATGAGTGCAAGAAAAGTATGAAAACCAAAACTCATCGTTTTTTTCAATAGTATTTGTTAATTCTTCTTTCCATTGATGATTCATATTCACAATATTAGGAATATAAGATATAATGGTTGGTTCAATCATTTTCATGCGATATTTGAAACATTCTAATAGAAAAATAAAGAATAATGAACTTGTAAATGATTGCATTAAGAGAAATTCACCATCATCGTAATCATAAATAACATAATTATCTCTATTTGAAATACCGAATTCCCCCTTCTTGTCATAGTAAGGAAATCCATACATTTTATGAGCTAAAACCAATTTAGGTTTATTGTGAAATACACATGGAATATTAGAATATTTATAAATAAGTGTTGGAAAATTGTCTCCATTTCGTTTTTCTAAAATACAACTATGAATGTTTTTATTGAAATACATAGAATTTTTCTCTTCATGAAGAGAAACCTTTTTACTTGGCATATTGGAACGGACGCAATGTTTTTCTAAAGAACCATATTTTTGAGCCATAAGAAAAACACGTAAACACAAATTACTTGCATTCATAGGAATAGATTGTTTATTTTTATAAAGAGAAAATGGAACCATTTGATTAGAAATTGTATCGTAATGTTCAAATGTATAAAGCTTATGTTTTTTCTCTTCAAGTAAAAAAGATTTTTGCGCTAGGAAAACTGAACAAGGTGTTTGAGCTTGATAATGAAATAACATATTGACCTGAGTATTGTTATATAATTTCAGTTTTTTTAGTTGTGGAACAAGTAAATCATATACGCCATAAGAATCGTATTTGCACCATAATGAAGGTACAATCATATTCATATAACCATTATCTTTTAATAACTGAAATCCTTTTTTCACAAAAAGCGGCCATATTGTTTTTGATTTTTCAAATACGTTTTTCTCTTCATGGTTAGTTGGAACCTGCTTTATATGATTTAAATGGAAAGGAGGATTACCAATGATGGCATCAAAATGAATGTTGGGTTCCCAAATAAGAGCATCATGGCAGTATATGTGACATTGTTCACCGAACAATGCTTTTAATCCATCTATATATTCTTCTTGGATATCAACCATATATATCATATTTTCTAGAATGTGTTTACTTCGAATATGGGTGTCGGGTATTTTAGCTGTTAATCCATTCATGAGTTTGTAATATAAAACAACTGAAAAATATCCTGTACCGCAACCCAAATCACACCACTTATAATTTTCACAACTAAATATTCTTTCATCAAAAAGATAAAACATGGACTCTATAAAGGAAAAAGAGGTAAAAACAGCCCCCATTGCCTGTTTATGGTTATTTGGAAATTTTTGTACTATAAAATCATAATTCGCGTGAAGAGAAAGTTCAGGAATATTCATAGGTTATTATTGTCTTACATAAAAAAACGGCAATTATATTTCAAAATAAGTGAAAGTTAGAAAAACTATATCTTATTATATTATATGTTTAATCTAAATATCGATGAATATTCCAATAGTGAGTTCGAAGAATTATTTGGTTTATCTGGTGTACATTATAGTAAAGAAACCTTAAAACAATCTTATTTACGTTCATTAAATCAAATAAATCAAACAGCTTTAACAAAAGATTTCACTTCGCAAACAAAAAAAAACACATCATTATTTTTAGAAAAAGTATTTAATATACTAACCTCTAAGATTCAAGAAACACAATCTATTGCACAAACAGCTAATCCAACAATATTTAGTAATACAAGTTTTCCTGTTATTAAACCATTAACTAATATGCCTAATCCCAAAGAGATGTTCGATACACCAAATGCATCTGTAAGCAAAATTATTACCATTGATAGTCGTTTTCGCGATGATGATTTAACACCAACTAGCAATTTCGGTATAAGTTTTAAAGAAACCTTTAATAGGGTCAATAGTATTGAAATACAAAATTTATTTACACCTGATATAATTATGATGATAAGTAATGGTTTAGGTAATAATTTTTTTAATTTAACCATTGGCGACGAAACAAAAACAATCATTGTGCCTAACTGGAAACAATCGTCATTCGAAGAAACTTCCTATACCAAGTATATTTATTACTTAAGAAAAGTGAAAAAGGAAATAAATAAACTCGACGGATTATTTAAACGTGTTTCTTTTATTCCGGAAGAAATTGTAAATGAAGAAATTTATGATATATTTCACCCTGATATTAGCAAACCGATATTTTCATCTAATCCGGATTTGATGGTTAGCAAATTAGTATTAGTTTTTGATGCAAGCGGAATTGATTCTCCTGGAACTATTTCTATAGATTTTGGAAAAACTATTGACAATAAAGAAGATAGTAATACTATAAAACGTAAACTGGGCAACATATTTGGTTATAGAAAAGAAAAATATCAACAAAATATTGTAGCAAATAGTTATAATACCATAGTAAGTGATGGACCATTTGATTTAAATGCAATTCGCTATGGTTATTTGGTATTAGATGATTATCAAAGTAATGGTGATTCTAAAGTATATTCGAATGATATTACTTACGAAGGTTGTAAACAATTGCCAGCATCAAGTGGTAAAATATTATCAAAATTAGATTTTAGCAGAAACTCATCCGGGGCAGGTACGGATCGTTATACTGCTGTTCCTCGAAATTATCAAGGTTCCGTAAACATTAATAAATTTCAAGTTTCCATAATAGATGAATTTGGACGAGTTCTAGAATTTAACAACTCGGATTGGTCAATGACACTTATTTTACATAGCAACAAATAAGCATAATTTTATTATTCAAAAAATGATTAATAAAATTATTTACCACAAGCACTGCAACCTGATGTAACATATTGAATACGTTGAAACATGGAACCATGTAACGATGATTTATTACTAAACAACATATTTGTGTTTTCGGCGTTTGTATATTGTTTTACTTTCTTTACTTCCACATTAAACAATTTACTTGATGTTGTTGGAATATCATTATGTGGTTTACCTGTATATGAAAAAATCATGTTGTTCATAATAATTTATAATGAGATTATTTTTTTGTTAATACACCAGCTTTCAATCTTCTTAAATATCTATCATAATGGTTGTGTTTTATGTCGCCTCCGATATATTTTAGGTCATTATTTATATTATGTGGCTGCTCATTACTTGGATAAGCGCGGTCACTTTGATTATGCCATGGTCTGCATATTTTACCATCTTTATTACAAAATGATACAATCGATTTATTGTGATTGTTAATTAATGAAGAAGGTTCGTATGTTTTTATTGTTTTAATTACTGGTCGTTTTTCATTATAAAAAGTAAAATTCATATTTAGATTTATATTTTGTTTGCGATGTGCATATATTTTTTCTTCGGGTGGACAAATATTTACGCATGGATTCAATGTTTCGTGATAACGTCTTGTATATTCGGTCATATATATATATAAAATTGAAAAAAATTAATTGTGAAATGTATTAAAGTAATTTATATAAATATATTATGGAATCTATCGATAATAAGACCATAGATAATTTGTATTCTATTATACAAACATTGCAAGATAAATATAATAATTTGGAAAAAAAATGTAAAATTCTTGAAGAAAATATTCAACAAGTAAATGAAACAACGCGAAATAAAAAAGAAAGACACGACGACCACGAAGATTATAGTCAACTGGTAAAAAATATTTCCTATTCAGATTTTATTGAAAACATAGATATTAATGATGAACATTTACAAATATATTATGATAATACTTATGAAGATGCATTTATTAAAACAATTGAACGTGTTTTGAGTTTTAAAGAAATGGAAGATATTCCATTTCATAGAAGCGAATCAAAAAAGCTCATGTTTTACGAAAAAGGCAAATGGGAACAAATGACCAAAGTTCAAATAGAAAATTTTGTTTATAATATTCATACCAAGGTAATGCAACATGTTTTAACGTGGCAGCAAAGTCATAATGAAGAATTAGAATATAGTGAAAAAATGCAACAATGGTTTCATGGTCTTTTGAAAAAATTAACAACACGCCGCGCATTTTCGATTGATAAAGTGAAAAAACGCATAACAAGTATTATGGAATTAAATAATAATTATGATTAATAGGCAACAATCATTTATATTTTTTATTCACATATAATATGAAGAACCAATTATATATCGAATCAACTGGTAAAAATGCTACGTATGTAAATGGAAAACCAATAAGTAAGACAGAATATTATTTGGAAATACCTGGAACAGATAATGCAAAATTAGATGTAAAAGTAGATGGTGAACAATATGCTATTCGTGATTTTACTATTCGTGATTTAGAAAAAATGCTAAGAATGCCTATCCAACATAAACCTACACCATTTGCACGAACAATATTCGATGAATCAAACAAATATATTGTTATGCCAAAAAGTAGTTCGAAAAGACGTTCACGCTCAAGTTCAAGAAGTCGCTCCAAATCACCCAAACGCGGCAGCAGCCGAAAAAAAACCACACGTAAACGAAGTTCCAGCAAAAGAAGAAAAAGTTCAAGCAAACGCTCAAGTAAAGGAAGAAAATCATCGCGCAAATTAACTATTTACTAAAAGTATTCCAATACATGGATGTCTTGTGGAAAGATATGCATTTGTTTTATTTCCTGTTTGGTAACGTAATTTATTTTACTATGTTCACGAACAATCAACGAATCTTCATTCTTTACTAGACCAATAAAAAAACGACATTTATATTTATTATGCATGATATAACTATAAATCTCATTTTCTATTTCTATCTCTAGGTTTAATTCTTCTTTCCATTCGCGCTTTAAACAATCTTCAATTGTTTCATCATTTTCACGTTTGCCACCGGGAAATTCCCAAAAATCAGCGTCTTCTTTGTTTGACGGACGAAGACCCATTAATATTCTATTTTCTTTGTTGTACATAATGCCACATGCAACTTCAATCATCAATTAACTTACTTAGCATATTCTCTTTAATTATAAAATTGAATTCATTTAAGTGGTACAAGTGTATTTATATAGAAAAAATGGCGTTTGAATACTTGCCGAAAATGAATTTGAATATTGAGCATTTGAAAGATGTCAATGCTCATGAACGCGATAAACATATATTGTTTGATGAACCAACACATGTTTACACCATCTTGAGTGACCCAGGTCAAAAATATACGTCTGTGACTACATGGAACCATACTCATTTCGAAGAATTTAATTCAGATAAAATCATAAACAACATGATGAAGTCGCCCAAATGGCCACAAAACAAATATTACGGAAAAACAAAGGAAGAAATATTGGCAATGTGGGATGCAAATCGTGATTCCGCTGCAAAAGCGGGTACAATTATGCACTATCAAATAGAATGTTTTATGAATCTGGGACAATTTATTCCTGATATAAAAGACCCAACCATGGGACAATTAATGGAATATTTTCAGTCAAACCCACAATGTTTGAATATTGAACCATGTATTGAATGGGATTATTTTGTAAAATTTGTAAACGATCATGCAAACTTTGTACCTTATCGCACAGAGTGGACGGTGTTTCACGAAGATGTAAAACTATCTGGTTCGATTGATATGGTGTTTTATGATCCCGAAGATAAAAACAAACTTCTAATTTATGATTGGAAACGCTCTAAGGAAATAGTAAAAATAAGTAATTGGAATAAATGTTCTCATAAACAAGAAATAAGTCATTTACCCGATACGAATTATTGGCATTATTGTCTTCAATTGAACACATATAAGAAGATACTTGAGGAAAAGTACAACAAGCAAATTACAAATATGTATTTAGTATGTATTCACCCTGATAATAAGCGAAGTACTTATGAAAAAATTAAGGTCGCTGAACTGCAAGATGAATTGGTAGATTTGTTTAAAACATTATAGAATAAAAAAACATAAATACATATTCAATGATTTATATAACTAACACATGATAACAATTGACGAAAAAATAGTAGGAATGTTTGGTATATTACTTTTTTTATCATTCATAAATGCATTTGCTTATTATTTCAATTCAGAAGTCACGAAAGAAAAAGATACAAAAATAAGTGATCCAATTGATGTCTATATAAATAAAATAACAAAGCGTTATGAATTGGAAATGCAAGAAAAAAGTCAAGAACCACCAACGAATGAAATAGCAAAATGCGACGAAAAAAAAGACGAACAAACAAAACAAATCGTAAATGAAAAAAATTTTATGTTTGAGTATACGCCATTGGGTTATGTTATTATGAAATACAACAATGAAATTAATAGTTTTGAATATTATGCAAATCGTAGTTTACCTTATAGATTATTGGAAGCATTATCAAAAAAATTCGTCATGTTATTTGGTTGTAAAAAATTATATAAGCATATGAAAAATGAAATAAAAAAAATAGAAACACATCACAAAACACAACATAAATCATATGCAAAATTAAAACCGGTGCAAAAAGAGAAAATAGAAAAAACGATGAATACCTACCATTTAAAAGGTAAAACAAATGAATTTATTTTTTTACAATCTCGTAAAGTTGATAATATCACGAAAGACAAACAAATAGAGTTTTCATATAGTGATTTTAAGAGAAAAAACGCAAAAAATAAAAAATAGTGTTATTTTATGAGTGATAATAAACAGGAAAATAAAATAGAAAATGACGATGAAAATAAAATAGAAAATAATAGTGATCTAAAAAACGCAGATGAATATGTAGGAGATATCGGAACGAGTGATAAGACGTTAAAAGAAGCTGGAACAGGCGCACTAAAAAAAATAACAAATTCAGTTTATAATTTAGCAAGTTATAAATCAGCTCAAGCTGCTGTTCACGTAATCGATTCATTATCAATGCTTTCTATGGGTATACAAGAAATAGATAAGGTAGAACGCGAAGAATTAATAAGGCGACTACGCGAGAAAGGTATTGTATTGCGTGAAGTAACTAATGACCCCGAAGTGCAAGAAATTGTTCGCGAAACATCAAATTCAGTTGCAAAAATGATTGAAATTTTTGTAGAATCCACACGCGAACCATTAACAAGAGTAGCAAAAAAAACATTTGACCAGTTAAAAGGTTCTGTATTAAATTCATTGGATGAAATGGCGGATTTTGGAAAAAATATAGTTAAAATAATACCAGGTATAGGTGACGCATATATTATTATAGATAATGTTTTATCTGTAGGCAAGGTGGGAACCAATATAGCGAAAGATAATGCGGTAATGATTCAAAATATAGTAGAAACAGGAAAAGAAATACAAGAACGTTTAGTTGCACCCATGCAAGGTGAAGTATTAAATATAACTGACCAAATGAAAAAATTCAAAGAGGCACAAGCACGAATATCAAAAAAAATAGAAGATGCTGGCGATACTATTTCAAACCAAATATATCCATATCCAAAACCAAAAGAAGAACCAACATCAAAAGAAGAACCAACATCAAAGGAAGAATCAACATCAAAAGAAGAATCAACATCAAAAGAAGAACCAACATCAAAAGAAAAACCAACATCAAAAGAAAAACCAACATCAAAAGAAAAACCAACATCAAAAGAAGAACCAACATCAAAAGAAAAACCAACATCAAAAGAAGAAATGAAAGGAGGCAAAAGAAAAATCTCAAAACGCAAAAATAAAAAAACAAAGAAAAACAAAACAAAAGGAATATTAAAAAAGAGAAAAAATAAAAAAACAAAGAAAAATGTACGATTTACTATTTAAATTGATATAACAATTATTCTATAATAAATGTTATATTAAATATTCAAACTTTATATATATAAGTAATGAATGATAGCACATATTTAATGATGCTGTATTTTTCAAAGAAAAATAATAAAAATAATAGCACACCAAAACGCCAACATAGCAAGGTAAATTTTAGTAAGGAAATTTTTGTAGAAGAACAAATAAAAACACCAGAAAATAACCAAAAAGAGTTAAAGGGAATTTTAAAAAAAAGCAAATATAAAGGATATTTTTTTATTTTTTAGTTTCGTGATTTATGAAACCAATACTTTTCTTTAAATCAAAACTAGACCCCAAATGAGCCTTTGCCAATTCATATATTTCTTTTTCGTGAATATTTAATGATTCAATGTATGCTTTTTCATTTGGATTTATATTATTATTATCCATATTATTATTATTATTGATTTCAATGTTATCCATATTATTGTTTATATATTATCAACTATTCAAATAATTATTTTCAATTTATATTTTTAAAAATTGAAAATAATAAATGTGTACATTCTTATTTTATAATTAACATGTACAATACACGTTACCAAATTAAAAAGGCGTTTGAACAACTAAAACAAAATGAACACAATAAAATAGATAAAATCATCACTCATAACTACAATACACGATACAAATATCGCACTAACGAATATCCAGTAAACATTGATTTCGACAAAGCAAGTAAAGCATGGCGTTCCAATAAAAATAACATGGGAAATGGTTGTTTCGAATATAAATAATCATTTTATTTTTCATTCTTGTTTTCTGTATTTTCTATACTTTCTGTATTTTTTATACTTTCTTCAATCTCATCGTCATACGGAACACGATTTGTTTTATAAATTTCCAATACTTCTTTCACCACTTCTTCCCGCTCTACATCATTTGTATCGAATTCGATGGAACCAATACTATCTGAACGTCGTCCCTTTAATTTATTCAAAAAATCTTCCAAACCATTTTTTGTATGATGCAAGTCATTTTGTTCACAATCGCCAGTAATAACCAAACGTGTATTTTCGCCAATGCGCGTTAGCAACATTTTCATTTGACTAATGGTACTATTTTGCATTTCGTCTGCAACAATCCAACAATGTTTGAATGTTCGTCCACGCATAAATCCAAGTGGAACAATTTCTATTTTTTTTTCTTCAATTAAATCATTCACGTTTTTTTGCGTCATAAAATTGTGAAATATATCATAAATTGGTCGCATCCAAGGCATCATTTTATCTTCTAAAGAACCAGGCAAAAATCCAATATTCTCATCTACACCAACCGATGGACGTGTGAATATAATTTTATTGTATTTCCCGGAAATAAAATTTTTAATTCCTTGTTCTACAGAAAACAATGTTTTACCCGTTCCAGCTGGTCCTGATGCTAAAATGATTTTATAATCTTGATTATTTAAACACTGAAATAACTTAAATTGTGATTTGTTTCGCGGACTAGCAAACTTATTTGCTTCAATAAATAATTGATTACATGAAGACTGGTTTGATGATGAATGTTGATTTTCGTTTTCTTCTTTCTTGCATTTTTTTGATTTCGTCATAATTAATGAAAATAAAAAATAATATAAATTCTAATGTATTGTTGTTGCATTTGATTGTTTTTTATGCAATATACAGATAAATTTACGTCCATAATCGCCTATATTTTGTTTTTCCAACAATTTTCCCATTTTATAATCGAAATCATAACATTGGCTTAATAACATAAATAATTGGGGCATATCTTCTAAGGTCATCATTTTTCCTTGACAATGCTGATTTTTAAATGCATAACTGCATAAACTATGATTATTTGAACAATATTGATAATTCATGTTTTGAAAAGAAGAAAGCGGTTTTCGTAAAAAACGTGTACACATACTAAGTATATCGGGTTCTTGTGTTTCACATGTCAATATATGTACATATTGTTTATCATATTGGTCATAATAAGGTTCGCTATAAATAATGCTCATGTATTTGTATATATTTGGGAAATATTTTAATTCACAATGCATTTAAGTGACTCTTTTTCCAATGTTTCTAATTGTTCTTTTGTATTAATACCAGCAACCTCATTATTTTTATTTTGAGGTAAACAACAAACCTTTACGGAATTTGGATATTCTTCCAAAATAAAATGAAAAATATCAGGCAAATAATATTCTTTGGAATTATTATTATTTTCAATGTTTCCAATATAATTTTTAATAAACGAAGAATCAATACAATAAATTCCCGTATTGCATAATTTCACTTCTTTCAGAGATTCACTGCAATCTTTCTCTTCACAAATATACAATAAATTCCCTTCGTCTTCTATAACACGACCATATCCATAATTATTACTAGGAGTAAACGCCAATAATTTACCACTAATTGTTGCATTTCGATTATTTAATTCAAAATATGTTTTCAACGTTTTTGCTCTAATATTTGGTACATCGCCGCTTAAAATCAGTGTTTCCTTATCTTCTTGCAAATATGGTAAACAACATTGTACCGCATGTCCCGTACCTTGAGGGTTTTGCTGTAACACATATTGTATTCGCTTTTCGTTGGGAAACCATTTATGCAAAGTTTCACGAATTAAAGGTCCGGTACTTTCTCCGACAACCACCAATATTTGGTTTGGATTTAATTCAAGTGATTGCATTACTACATGAACAATCATTGGTTTGTAATGAAAATGAACCAATACTTTTGGCAATTCACTTTTCATGCGTTTACCCATTCCCCCAGCTAAAATAATAATTTGTACCATATATAAATTATTATTCGCTATTTTTATTATTTATTTTTATCTATTATTTATTCGAAAATCTTATCATTATTTTATTCTATTTTTTTTATTTAAGCACTTGCAGGTGCTTCCTCTTCTTCTGTGTTAGACGCTTCTTCAGATGATTTTGCTTCGTCTTGTTCATTGGTGATTTCCATAATAGCCTCAACAATATCTTGATTATGTTTATCCAATGCTTGAGTAGCACGTTCGCGTCCGCATTCGGTTTGTTGTAGAACTAACTCGATATCAGTTTCACTGGCTTTGCTTGCATTTTTAGCAGCTTCTTCTGCTTCTTTTTCTATTTTTTCATAATCACCACTTTCTTTTAATTCGAAAATTTTCATTATACAATCTACAATATCCTTGTTGTTTTCTTGGTAAAATTTTAAGGCAATACCACGACTACATTCGGTTTGTTGCATAATGGTATCAATATCCTCATCATTTACACTATTATCATTGGTGGGAATATTATTAAGATTTACACTAGGTTGTTGTTGATTTAATTGTGCCAATTCAGGCATAACATCTAACAAATTGGGTATTTGAGGCAATTTAGATGGTTCAGGCATTAAATTATGATTAGTCAAAACTTTTTCATAAATCATGCTACGTTCTAACAATACTTGTAAAAATACTTGTGCGTATTTAGTAGGTACTTGCTTGATTCCTTGATTCATAATGGGAACTTGCATAGGAGGATACAATTCTGCGGCTGTTTTTAGGTGCATTTGCATATTGCGATTGTCTGTTACTAGTTTATTCAATAGTTCCACAACTTCTTGATTTTGCATAATAACAGGTTTGCCATTGATGTTCAATGACATTGCCGTCCCTAATTGCTTGAACATTTCCATCATTTTATCCTTTTCTTCACGAATTTTATTTAGATTTGCAATCACATCAGGTTTGTGTTTCAAAGTTCCCAAATCGTAATCAGTTAATAAAGTTTCAATTGTATTCATGTAAAATTCTTTCATTTCCGATTCTTTTACGAAATCATCTACTTTTAATTCCGTTTTTTTCCATGATTTGTTTTCTTCAGTCAACAATTCTTTTTTATCGAAAGAATTATGGCTATGTGAAAATACTAAAATTGTCTTTTTGGGGTCCAATTGCACCATGGGAATGCTATGACTTTTCAAGAAATCTTTTTCTTCCGCCATGGATTGAGTTTCGGTATAACTGGTTTGCTCTAAAAGTTCACGTTTAAATGCAAAAGTAGCCGCAGTCGCGTGATTTTCACCATAAGGACCAAATTCTACGACATTATCAATATGCTTGAAATAAACATGAATAATACTTGAACCAGCCACTAATTTTTCAGGATTGGCCTGCAATTTTTCAACAGCGTGACTAACACGTTCTGCAGGATAATAGTCATCATCATCCATATAAACAATAATATCACCTTTGGCTTTGCTATGCATCAAATTTCGTTTTTTGCCTAAAGTCATTTTTTCGTCATAAGAAAAGTATTGAATGTTGCTTAATCCTGATGCCTTAATGATATCTTCGATTTTATCTGTTCCATCATCAATAATCACCCATTCCATGCGTTCTTGAGGATAAGTTTGGTTTTTGAAACAATCAATTGCAGATTGAATAAAAGGACGACGATTGAATGTGGGAGTACAAATACTAACAAAGGGTTTTTCACTCATTTTATTTATTGCACGATTAATTTTTAATTATTTAAATGTATAAATATTATTGTTGTCTTTTTGATAAATTCGTTTCCTAAAAATATGTAATAATAACATTTACATATTTTTATATTTTTATATTTTTATATTTGCTTGCATCTAAAAGCGCTTATTGGTCATAGTTGGAACCAGATAAGTTAGCAAATATGTTAATACCTCTTAATGTGTAGGCAATATCGATCAATGTTCTAGGAATACCAGCAGCGTGGAAAGCGTTCAAACCAGCAATACGAGCAGCGGCATCTCCGGGTCTTGAACTAGCAAGAGTTCCACGTGTAGCAGCAAGAAGAAGACCGAGCATGAAAGCTCTAGCTTTGTCACTGATGTTTTGAATATCATCATCAGTAGCAGCCTCTTCAGCGATTTCTTCAGGACTATATTGAGTTAAGTAAGGTACCCAGTATCCAAGATGTTGTACCATTGAGAATACCTCAGCGTCATCACCGAAGACACCCATGGTGTTACCCATATCAGAAGCCCATTGTTCAACTTCACTTTCATAAGCATCAATGGCTAATTTAGCGGTAGCGCCAATTTTGTTGAAATGAGAAGCAGGTTTGCCGTAGTGTACTAAAGCTTTAAGCATGCGAGTAATCATTTCGTCAGAATCATGAGAGCTGCCCTGATTGTTATAGACACCAATGGCAGTTTCCAAATTAGCAAAATTTCCTGAACTAAGATCTTGGCCACTGGACATTCTATTGAAAGCACGAAGTGTTTCTACAGGATGAAGGTCAAGTAAAGCAATTAATTCAGCATCTGAATTGCTGTTGTGCTCCACGGCGGCTTTGGCGAAGAAATTGGCCATTACATGAACCATAGCTCCAGGAAGATTACGATTATCGTAAGTAGCTTGGGCGGCGTTGTATACATAATCACCGGCTTTGTTAGCATCCGCTTGACGTTTTGTTACGTTAACATATCCAGTTACATCGGATGTATCGACGTAAAGTGCAGGGGGGACAGGTCTCCATGATGTGATTTCAGCAACGGCAGCTTTGGTGGTATTGAATGATTTTTTGACAAGTTCATTGTATACCCAACCAATGCGTGCGTGTTGTGAAGTAGAAGCATATTTATTGGTGGTATCTTCGGAGTTTGCAGCTGTGTCCATTGTTCTTAAAGGTAAGCTGTAACTTACTATATTATCTATCTTGGTTACGTTTTTACTTACATCATCAGCTATAGTAGTTTGAGTTTCAAGGTCAAAGTAACGTAAAGCAACATTGGCAGTGTGTTGAAGGTTAGTCATATCAAAGAAAGCATCTTGGAAATGTCCAGGGGTGAAGTATTCGTATACGGATCTTGCGGTACTGGCCTGTGTGCCAAGACTGAGATCGGTCATATTTTTTCTCAACCAGAATGGGTCATTGCTAGGAAGCCATTGATTTCTGACTGATTGGTTAAGTTTGTTGTTGGCTTCTTGACGATCTAATTCACGAACACGGGAACGGACATTGTATTGACTATCCATCATGAAAATACCGGAACCTTTTAAGTTACCATATACTTCAGTAGCATCAGACCATCCGTGTTTGACGGCGGCGGCCCAAATGGAACTTGTGGTGTGTTTATTACTAGTTTTGGCTTCGTAGAATTCGCCATCTTTGATATATGTAGCACTATTGCTAAGATCATTGTGAATACCAAGAGTCATGTCGTTTTGAGTCCATGAACTGAAAGATAAATCAACTTGTCTGGTGTTGAAATCGGCGGAAGCATCAGCGTTGGCAATGGTTTCTAATAAAATACGAAGACGTTCATCTTGTCCTGAAGTCAAAGTAAGATTAGGAAGATGACTCAAACGAGGGTCAACGGCTAATACTTCTTGGAAATTTTCCCATCTTTCACGTACGGAACCGACGTTATTAATAGGGAAAGCAATACCAGTTTCTGACCAGTGATGGTCTTGGTCACCATTAACGAAATCCTTTACTTTATTAATGTATTCAACCCAACTTTTAACATCAGAAGCAGCTTTTAATTGAGCCAATGTAATACCACCGGAAACGTCATTGAAAGTAGGCATTGTTTGGAATTCATTCAATTGGTCAGCTAATCCACCAGATGAACCAAAGACATTAGCGAATTGTGTTTGAATATCTTCAGGTGAATCTTGTTTGGTGGTGGAGTAGGCGGTGAGCGCATTTAAAGTTGCACCACTGCCATAAGAAACACCATAGGTTAATTCTGCGGCATAGGCTTCGTATACTTTAGCTTTAGTGAAACCATAATCTTTCAAGATTTGGAATTCATTTGTAAGGTCAGCACCACGATCAATGTTGGAACCTCTTACATTGTTACGGATTTTAGCTTTCATGGCTGCAGCGGTAGTTAAGTATTCTTTGTTTAAGCCGTAACCAACATTGGATTTAAAAAGACCAGCTTCCAAATAAGGAGCAATAGTAGAAATACCACATTGAGATACATCTATGTAACTAGGTGTAGGTACAAACAAGTTGAGGAAATTCAAGTAATCACGATCACGTTGATTGAATGATAAATCTGTTGTAGCTTGAGTGCTATAATTACCAACACCTTGAACCTTAGCTTCGGTGGCGTCAGCTAATCTGTCTCCAGAACGTGAGCAGATGGTGGAGACGACAAGGGAAGGATCGTAGTTTTCAGCTACATGGAACAATGTGAAGATGGCAGAAATATCAGTTACTTCACTGCGAGAATCGAAACGGATGTTTTTAGCTTTGACAACAGCAGATAAATCGAACCAATCAATGGCGTCAAGTTTAGCACCATTAGGAAATTCAAAACCAGGACCAGCAACGGCACTTAAGTCATCAACGACTTGGCGATTGCCAGTATTGATCTTGGCATAACTGATATCAACGTAACCTTTAGCTACACCTTGAATGAAATGTTCATCACCAGAAGGTAAATTTTTTTTATCCTCGGCAAAAATGTCTCTAACAATATCGCTACCAATAACAACAGGTACGCTTAATTTTTTTACTTCAGACAAAGGTAATGTCCATAAGAATTGACCAGAAGCATCAACTTTACCTTGACGACCAAGACTGGCCATGGTTTGTAAACCAAAAGATTTGACTAAGTTTTGCATTTCAGTATAAGTTAAACCAACTGTGTTGGATAAATCTTTTTGCGCAGCTAAATCAGCTACCAAATCAGCAAGACCTGAAAAGGCAGCTCCCTGTAAAACGGCGGAGGAGAAATTAAGTTCTTCAATTCCCATTATAATGTAAGGTGCGAAAAAAATTAATAATAAATATTCAATAATTCTTCTAAATATTTTAATACTTTTGCGAATGTCATTTCTTTATCTCTAATGTCAGGCGAACGTGATAAATCAAACATATCTATTGTTTTATCTAATATATATTCGTTGTTTATATATTGTGACTCTAGTACGGAAGTAAAAAACGTATTTGCGGGTATTTTATCTAAACAATATGTTTTTTTATTTTCGAAATAATCAGATGTATTTTTATAATATTGATTTTTGTCATCTACTTTCACTAATTGTTCTACTAATCTATCTTTGTTGTAAAAATAAAAATTTTGTAAATGCTTATGATTGTTTGTTCCTGTATTTGCATAATGAATTGTGTCAAAATCTGAAGGTTCGATATTACTAGTAATCAACGACGAAACATTACTAAAGAACAAGTATTTACCATTGAATTTATTTAAAAATTCTTTGTTCAATAAATAATCGTTTACTTCATGAATATAAACAACATCACTATCTAATTTAATAATACGTATATCTGCATTGGTTTTTGCTACAAATGAGCTAATAAAATGAAAGTTTTCTTGACAACAAATAATAGTATGTGACCATTCTTTACCCAATCGCCATATATTATTGATTAAAATAGATTCAATATGAGGTAAATCTTCAAAGCAAAAACAAACATGTTCATAATCTAGATTTTTACTTAAATTATCTATTTTCAAAATAGTTTCGAAAAAATCATAATAACGCCATAAATAATATTCGATCTTTTTATTTTGCATCAAATCATTTATTTTGATTACACTATCGTTAGGTAATGCATATATTTTGTTGTAACTATAAGGCACACCTTCAACTTCGATTTGTCTTGTTTTTTTTACATCTTTATATATTTCTTCATAACCAGCAAGATATTCTTCTTTTACCATGCGCACATTAGTATTGATACTCATATACTTATCAATATTAATGAAAAAAATAATAGTTTCTAAACTAAATTATCTTATTAAAACAAAACCACATGTTATAATTCAATGTTTCATTGAATAAATATTATATGTTATATTAAGTAGAGTGGTTTTGTTTCATTTCGTTTGCAATTTCTTGCAAATCAACTCCTTGATTCATATTTGATGTTATTTTATTTATTAAATCATTAACTTTACTTTTGGAATTAGTATTGGTATCTTGTGTCTGTTCTTCTTTTTTAAGAACGTTATTTTTATTATTTCGTTTATCACGCATTGTAGATATTACTTTACCTAAATTTAAAGCACCTAACGAAGAAAAGTTAGGAGTATTATTTGCGGAATTATTAACAATTGGTTCATCTTTGTTTATTTTTTTTAATAATTCATCCAATTTGTTTTTATCTTCGTTTGGATCCATTTTCACTTCTTTTTGTTCTTCCGTTAGTTCTTCTATTTTCTTCTCGACCATTCGACGTCTGTATATTGGTTTTTTTTCGACAAATTCTTTTTCAGTATAATGTTCCGTGATATATTTGGTTGTCTTTGCTGGTGTTTGGTAATATTTTTCCAATTCAAAAAAACTATTCATTTTAATAAATACTCGATAGTCGCGTTCATTAGAAAAATCGCATTTGCGCAATAATAGTGACATACTTGTTCGAAAGTTAAATTCATCCCTCATTTTTCCATTTAACATTGCACTATAAATATTATTATAAGTAAGTTTCCAGTCACTAAATTGTGTGAATGTTTCATCGTCTACATCATCTATCATAAATAAATATAATTTATTGTATAATTCTTTATTAACGCTGGACAAATCATTTTTTAAAATCAAATAATGGTCGTATATTTTTTTTTCGTATTTTTCGTGAAATTTTTCATTGTACAGGCGATACATTTTTCCAATATTTCTAGAATCTTCCATATTATCCAAAAAATTAAAAAATGCTTCGCCATATTTTTTCCAATTAAAATCATTTTGAATATTATATTTCATTTCAAAATATTGTTCATCCAAAGAATACGATTCTTTATTTTTTGCGTAAAAAGTAGTAATTTGATGATAACTAACGCTTTCTTCGAATTTTTCTGGGTAGCGTTTTTTATAAACAGAACAATCAAAATCATCGGAAAGAGAATGCAAAATAAAATAGTATTTTTCGTCCAAAGAACATGATTCTTTATTTTTTGCATAAAAAGTAGTAATTTTCGCATAACCATCGTTTTCTTCGAATTTTTTCGAATAGCGTTTTTTATAAGCATAACAATCAAAATCTTCGGGAAGAGAATGCAAAATAAAATAGTATTGTTCATCTAAAGAGTAAGATTCTTTATTTTTTGCATAAAAAGTAGTAATTTTCGCATAACCATCGTTTTCTTCGAATTTTTCCGAATAACGTTCTTTATAAACAGAACAATCGAAATCATCTGGAAGTGAATGTAAAATAAAATAGTATTTTTCGTCCAATGTATGATGCATTTTTCCTGATTTTTCAAAATAGGCATATGTTTCACAATCTTCTTGATTTTGAAGCGCATTTATTTCAGAAACATGGTTGTATCGTTTTCTATAACTATTGGATTCAAACTCATTAGGAATATGAAAAAATAAACGGAAATATTTGTCATCTATAGAAAATTTGTCTTTGTTAATACTATTATAAAAATTGTATACTTCTATTTCATTTGTAGTGTTAAATGTTTCCTCGTAATCTTTTAGTTCATCATAACGCTGAAATAACATTTGAATATCAAAATATTTATGAATTTTCATGTATAAACGTAAATATAACGTATCTAATGGAAAAGTTTTAAATCCTTGACGATAATAGTATCGATATACTGAAATATTATCACTTTTTAATCTCATATTTTTTAATTGAGGTTGATATCTTTCATAATAGGTTTCATAACTAAAAATATCAGGAATAGAATAACGTATGCGATAATATTTATCATCCATTGGATGTGTTCGTTTAGCAGCTTCATAATAATGCTTGTATAAACCAACTACTTTCTTATAGTTGTAATCATAAATATTACCAAATCGTGGATAGCGTAATAAATAGTAATAAACATTAAATTCACTGGGGATTTGAAATTTAGATCTATATTTTACATCATCTTTTGTATTATGAAATGTTTTCAAAATTTTGTAAATATCGCTCGGAAGGTTGCTGATTGTTTTTTTTGATTTTTCCAAAATATCGTTGGTGATTGTTTTGTTATCATTGTTTGTATATTCGCTAAAAGTGCTTTGAAATGATATGACACTTGCATTGTCATCGTCGTCATTATCATTATAACGTTCACTATTCGTTGTTTTAGCACTATACGTAGAATTGAAAGATAATACACTAATATTATCGTCATCATTATCGTCATTATTATTGTGAACATTTTTGTCCGTTCCGATTTTTTCATGCGTTTTAGGTGTAGTTCTATTTCTAGACCTAGTTGATGTAACGCTCATGGTATCATACATAGGAATACTATATTCACTATTTTTTGTACTATTTGGGTTGCGTCTATAATCACTTTCATTTGGAATAGTAGACCGAATATTTTCTTGCGTTAACTTCAAAATATTTGTATTTGAAGCATTACTATTTTGCGATGCTTGTAAAATAGAAGACATTGGTGTTTTACCTCTATTTTTTTGCGTGGACATATTATATAATCAAACCCTTTTTTTTTACTAAATAAAACTTAAAACGAACCAAAAAAATGAACGAAAATATCTTTATTCCACTGTTACTACCTTTGCCAAGTTACGTGGCATATCTGGATTATATCCATATTGCAAACAACAATAATAGGATAATAATTGCAATGGTATAATAGCTAATAAATCATTGAAAATATTAAAACCACTTTTAAGAGATATAAACATGTCATGTTGATGGTCTAAAAAATTAGCATCTTCTTCATAACTAATATACATAATTTTTGCATTGCGCGATTTAATTTCGTTGTATACATTTTGCATTTTTGCATCATGTTCACTATGTGTATGAATCAATATTACTGGAAAGTTTTTTTCCAATAATGCCAATGGACCATGTTTTAAACTGCTTGCGCTGTATCCTTCAGCATGAATGTATGAAATTTCTTTTATTTTTAAAGCTGCTTCCAATGCAATTGCATGTGCGCGTCCTTTTCCTAAAAGGAAACAATTAGGAAAATCGTTAAAAAAAGGAATATATTTCTCCATTTTTTGGTAATTTTCTTGTAAAATTCTTTCTATGTTGACGTGCAAATTGCGCAAATCGCGTATATATTGTCGTCTTTTATTTGCATTAACATTTCGTTTTTGGGCAAACCAAATTGCCATTAAAGACAAAATAATCACTTGTGAAGTGAATGATTTGGTTGATGCAACACCAACTTCGCGTCCTGCATTTAAATATACACCACAATCTACTTCGCGAGCAATAAGTGAATCCACAACATTAACCACACCAATTAAAAATAAGTTGTTGTTCCTAGCTATTTGTATACATCGATGAAGGTCTTTTGTTTCGCCTGATTGTGAAAGTAAAAGTAGCGATGTTGTTCCTTTTTTTGGCACATCTTTTATATCGAAATCGGCACCATCGAATAGTTGCACGCTATGAAAATCGCTCAATTCTTTAAAATATTCCATCCCTAATAATCCGGCGTGGTAAGATGTACCACAACCAAGTAATATTAAATGGTCTATGTCTATTAATTCTTTTTGGTGCATTTCCAAACCACCCAGTTTGACACAATCGTTGCTTAAAACACGTCCACCTAAACTAATGGCACGTAGTGAAGAATCAACTTGTTCCATAATTTCCTTTTCCATAAAATGGCTATATGGTTCGGGGCTAAAAATCGAATTTTGTTGTGTTAATGTTTTTGTCTGGTATTGTTCTTGCGTTTCGCATTTTATACATACATTGTTATTGTCATCTTGTTGGTAATATAGATGGCATATATCGTGATTGTGCAAAACAAAATAATCTTTGATTTGATTATTGAAAGCACTTTGCTCACTTACTACATAAGCAATATTTTCTTGCTTTCCTATGAGTAGAGGACTTCCATGACGAGTACAAAATAATTGGTTTGGAAAATCTTTACACATAATTACAAGTGCCCATGTTCCTTCTAATTGCTCGCATACTTCTTTTAATGCTAAACAGACATCTTTTTCTTTTTGGTTATGGTAAGTAATGGCTAATAAATTCACAATAACTTCACTATCTGTTTGTGATTGAAATGTAGCCCCTTTTTCGATGCATTGTTTTTTTAATACATCATAATTTTCAATAATTCCATTATGGACAAGAGTAAACATATTGTCATATGAAACGTGTGGGTGTGAATTTGCATCAGTTTTTCCTCCGTGTGTAGCCCAACGCGTGTGTGCGATACCTGCAACTATTTCATCGGTATTCGCATTTTCAATGTTATTAAGTTGTTGTTCCAATTTGATTAGTGCACTTTCCTCTTCGGTTGACGCATATTTCCGAGTTTCTATTTTTCCATTATGTAAATAACTTATTCCAGCAGAATCGTATCCTCTATTTTGCAATTGTTTGATTCCATTTAATAGATATTCCAATACATTTGGTTGTAAAATACCAACAATACCGCACATACTTAAATATAAAAACGAAACTAATTTTTATATTTAAACTTTTCGAAATATTAATCTATTCTAGCATATGTAAATTATCTATTTTTTGGATTTACGGGATTTTCTAGATTTGCGTGATTTTTTGGAACTAGATGATTTGCGTGATTTTTTAGAGCTAGATTTTTTAGATTTACGCGATTTTTTGGCTGGTGCAGCTGATTTTGTTCCTTTTTTGTATGTTTTGCCAGCAAGAACCAAAACTTCTTTAAAAGATTTGCTAGGATTAGCTTTGCGTGTAGATTGTACGTGGTCCATCCAAGGGTTTCCCATTTTAATATAGCAAGAGAAATAATAAAAATTGAATAATTTTAGTTAAATATATTACGAATATAAAAACAAACATTGCTAAAATATGGCAAAAACAACGGATATTTCACATCAAGAGAATAATAAATATGAAGGGTTAGTCTTCACACGTTTACTTTATCCTAAAGACGAAGTAGTAACATCTATTTGGGAATGTTTTGAAAATAAAACATCCTATGACGAGACCTTGTTTTGGTGTTACGAATTATATACAAGTGGATTTGAAGAAGATGCCATACAAATTCTCTTTTCGTTATATTTTTGCTATGTTTCTTTTCATAATAAGGATTTGTTAAATGAATTAGATGAACTTTATTCAAAATGGAAGTTTGAAACAATTTGTGAAGAGAAAGCAATATATATACACTTATTTTTACAGAAAATATACAATCAAAAATATTCAAATTTGGTGAAAAAATTGTTAGATACATATCGTCAAACATCAAAACATGGGAAGGTAACACTTTTCAAAGGAAAAAAACCTAAATGGTTGGAAGATTATGATAGTAGCTCTCGAAGTTTGTTGCATTCTATTTCAAAACAAAACATTCAAAATATTAGTCACTTTTTAAAAATAAAAGAAGAGAAAAGCGATGAATTGGAAAAAATAGAATTGGCATTAAACCAGTATACAAATGCAAATGAGAATGAATATTTAACAAGTAAATATTTTCAAGGTACGATGATAACAATTATTGCAAATATATATCCATTATTAGATAGTATACATACAGAACAAACACCAAACAATACGCGGCATTTTGAGTATGTAAATTCTAATGATACAGATACAACAAGTGAAGATAGTGAAACAACATTTGATTTGATGCCTTACATAAGTACTTTTGAAGAATACTACCCGTCAAAAGTGTATAAAATATTAAGAGAACAACGAACCTATAAAACGCATATTAGTAATGTTGATAAAAATCAATTAACAATAGTTCAAACAAAGAAAACATGTCAACAATGTTATTATGAAGACTGGTTATATTACGCTAGTTTTAGTCCTTTATGGAAAAATAGAATAGAAGCATATGATGGTATAATAGATCATAAAAATCAAAAAGTAGATTTTGATGATTTGGAAATATATGAAAATGATAATACACGTTTTGAAGAGTTTTACAATCGTTACAATTTAGAACCAGATGAGTAAACATTTGATATTTTTAGAAAATATAGTATTAAATATCTTTAAGTTCAAATAAAATATTCTTTTCTATTTTTTGTATAGGATAAATATTTTGATTTATTTTATTTATTTCATTCAATATGCGTTGATTATGACTTCCTGATAATTTATACTCGTGGCGTTTTTTGAAATGTTCATCATTCCAACATTCAATATATAAAAAATTACAATTTTTTAACGTATTTTTTGCACCTTCCAGAACTTCAGCTTCATGTCCTTCTACATCTATTTTAGCCAAAAATACATTTTTAATATTAATACTATCAATTGTAATCGCGTCGTATTTTACTGAATTTTTATAGCAACTATCATACATTGTACCTGCACCCTGGTCTTGTTTCATATAGAGTGTTTGCTGTTTATTTGAAATAATATTATTTACTATATCAATATTCAACGTAAAATATTCTTTAGCTAATTTAATTTTATTACAATGTTGTTGATTTGGTTCAAAACATATTATTTTAATATCATCACGCTTAATATTTTTTAACATTCTAGATAATCTAATACTTGTATCTCCATCAAACGAACCTATATCTAATACAACAGCATCTTTTGGACCTTGTTTTATAATATTAAATAAATATTCAGTTTCTAATACACTATTAATATCTAATATTTTATAGTTAAAAAAATTTAATTTAGCATTTTCAATAAAGTTTTGGTCATGTTCCATATAATACTTACCAGTTATATTAATATCTTTTTTACAAAATGAAAAATCCTGACCTGTTCTTTTTATTAGTTTATAACCATTAGACATTAATTTTTTTATAACTTCAATACATCTAATTTTATCATGATTCATGAGATCAAAATCTACTGAAATATACATAGGATATATTTCATCATTTAACATTTTTTCCAATACATCACATTCTATATTTTCAATATCTATTTTAAGTAAATCAATATGTTTATGATTTAATTCTTCCATAATTGTATTAATTGTTTTTACTTTAACATTTATATAATCATTACTTCTACCTAATTGTTTTATAGAACAAGACACAAAATCTTTATTAATGGGTAGATAGAAATTAATATCTGTATTTTCTGTATACAACCCATAGTCATGTATAATTAAATTTTCAGATTTAGCTGGATTAGTTAATATTAAATTCCAATAATTTGGATCTCCGCCACCAAAATTTTTATTTGTTTCTGGTTCTTTTTTTTTCCTCAGAACATCTTTAACATAGTTTGCATGTTCTTTTGCACGTGGAGTAGGATCAAAAATATGTACTTTACAATTTAATTTGTGTGATAAAATAACATCATGAGATATATCTTCTCCTGCACCAAAACAATAAATTATACTATTTTCATTTAATTTTGGTAAATTTTTAGGATAATAAAATCCACCATAATTAGTTCCTATTCTTTCCATTATACTAAAATAACCAAAACAAGTCTTTAATAACAAATTATTATAAAAATTTAAAATATATAAAAGAATAATTTTTATATCTATAATGAAACCAGCATCGTTTTGCGCTTTATGTACTTCTAATTGTGCTTTTGAGTTAGTTGGATTACTACTATCACTTTCTATATTTCATACTAATGCAAATATTTATATTATTAGTGATAATGAAACGAAAAAAATAATTGAAAATATTACTCCGCAACCACGTTTAAATATACATTGGGTTATAGAACTTGATGAGTATAAAGGATTAAATCGATTCAAAATGGAACAGCAAAACATATTTGGAACTTTTTTGAAAAATAAAATGAAAATAATGCGTGAGGCATTAAAATATAATAAAGATGTATTATTACTTGATACAGATATTATTATAACAGATGTAATAGATGATATTAATGAAAATAAAGAAGTCGGTCTTTCAAGACAATATATAAGTGAAGAATTTATTCAAAAAACTGGTAAATATAATGCTGGTATGTTATGGACAAATTCTATTGATGTTGTTAATAATTGGGAAAATATAATAGATAATGATAATCATTGTCCAGAGCAAATAAATATGATAGAATTAACAAAACATGACTATTTTGAATTTCCTGAAAATTATAATTTTCAGTGTTGGAGAATGATTATTGCCGACGAGCCAAAAGAAAAAATTGCTTCATATATTACATCAAAACCAAACGACGCATTATATTACAAGGATAAACCAATTAAATTTATTCATACTCATTTCCATGATAAAAGATTTGAGTATTTTAATAATACAATTATTCAACACATGATAAATGCAAAAATGTATAAATCATTAGCAATTATATTTCGTGTAATTCATAATAAATGGATTTTAAAGATACCAAGACAACCTTTACAGGGTTTAGGTTATCATAAAAATGATAGTTATAGAGAGTTAGCTTTATTAATGAAAATTAATAATAATGATGTTGATATGATTTACAATAATAGTATGCATTGTTGGTTAGAGCCTAATATTTTAACTTATGACCGACCTACATTACAATGGTTAAATAATGAAATAAATAATGCATCATCATTACTTCTTGGAAATGGAGATATAAATAAAGAAGGTAAAGAAATAACTAAGCATTTTCCAAATATAAATATAAAACCATGGATTTTTTGGCCTAGAAAACCAATGGTTCTCGAAAAAATTTTAAAAGAAAAAGGTATTATATCTAAATACGAAGATAGAACAATAGAATCAATCTTTATTGGAAATATAGAAAACGATATTCAAAATAAATATAGGGAGAATAGTTCGTGGGAAAAGGTATTAACTGAATATCATTGTACAAAAGGAAGCAAACATAAATTTTCACATAGTGAATATTTAATGAAATTGCGTGAATCTAAATATGGATTGTGTTTACGTGGTTATGGTTCAAAGTGTCATCGCGAAGTTGAACTAATGGCATTTGGAACAATTCCTATTGTTACTAATGAGGTAAGTGTAGAATCATATATGGAACCATTAAAAGAAAATGTTCATTATTTGATAGCGAATAGTCCTGATGAACTTAAAGAAAAAATAGAAAATAATTCAAAGGAACATTGGGAAACAATGTCCAGAGAATGTTACGAATGGTACCAAAGAAATGTTGATAGTAAGCAAGCATGGAATACAATGATTTCGCGCATATTATACGATAATTAATTAACACTATTTTTATAATTTAAATATAATTCCTATTTTAGTATAATGAAAATAGGAATTATAGGCAATGGTTTTGTAGGTAAAGCAACTATGCAATTAGAATGTAATGATGTTGAAATATATGCATACGATATTAATCCCGAAATGTGTAAACCCAAAGGTACATCATTAAATGATATGCTTAATTGTGAAATTATTTTTATTAGTGTACCAACACCAATGAAAGAAAATGGTGAATGTTTTTTAGATATAGTACAAAGTGTAGTTAATGATTTAAATAAAATTGATTATGGCGGACATATTGTTTTACGTTCAACAATACCTGTTGGAACAACTGATTCATTGAATTGTTTTTTTATGCCAGAATTTTTAACAGAAAAAAATTATTTACAAGATTTTATTAATAATAAAGATTGGATTTTTGGACTGAAAAACGATGCAAAACAAGATGAAATATTTAAATATAAAATAACAACATTATTTTCATTAGCTCATAAAAATAATAAAATAACTAATAATAACATTCATTTTTTAATGAATAAAGAAGCCGAAATGATTAAATTATTTAAAAATTCATTTTTAGCAACGAAAATATCATTTTGCAATGAAATGTATCAGTTTTGCCAAATGCACAATATAACATATGAAAATGTAAGAAAATTAGCATGTAACGATGAACGTATATTACATAGTCATAGTTATGTTCCTGGTCATGATGGAAAAAAGGGGTATGGAGGAACATGTTTTCCCAAAGACGTAGCTAGTTTAATATTTGAAATGGAGAAATTAAATGTAACTCCTCATGTATTAAAGTCAGTCAAATATAGAAATGATAATATAGATAGAAAAGAGAAAGACTGGGAAATGCAAAAGGGAAGAACTATAGTTTAAGTAAAAATTGCGTATTTAATATATTATTATTTGTTATAATGAATAATAAAATATATAATTGGGAAAAAATATATTATGGGCAAAGTCCAGGTGATTTAGAAAATAAAAAAAATGGTTTTGCAGGTAGATTTAGTGGCTATAATAGTAAAATTATTTCACCATCTACAAATATAAATAGTGAATTACCGGTTATATTAATTGTAGGTGATTCTATCATAGGTGATATTTGTGTTTTAAATATTCGTGAGAAATTTAAAGGTATTGCAAATGTAAATTTTTTGCAACAACCTCATCATTGTAAAAATATAGATAGTTGGTTAGAAGAATGGAAAATAAATGAATGGAAACATTATCATTGTGTTTTTTGGTTTGATGGTATGCATGGATTTCCGGAAAGAGTCACCGAAGAGGAACATCAAAAATTAACACCAAAATTAATAAATAATCTACAAAAAAGTATAAAAAATATATTATGGTGTAATTGTACACCTATTCCAGATGACTTTCCACAGAATAAAACAAATAGTGTTAGGGGACCAAATTCAAAAGAACAAAGAGTCATTAACGAATCAGTTATTAATAGAAATAAGTCAATAGAAATTGTAACAAAACAATTAAACATAGAATTATTAGATATTTATAGTTTAACAAAACCAATTTTACATTTAATACAAAAACCAAAAGATTTGCATTTTTATCCTAAGGGTGAGCTGATTATATCTAATCATATTATAAAAAAAATAAAAAAACTTTACTTTAATATTAATATTATGAAAGAATTTGTTACAAATGAAAAAATCGGTATTACTGAATAAAAATATATATATATATATACGTTTAACAATTTAAATATATTTTTTTTTCATAAATATAAATGGATAATCTTCCCGATATTAATGAATCAAATGAAATCATAAAAAAATATATTAAAAGTGATAAGCCCTTTAGTATTGTTAGAGCTCCTACCGAAACAATTATTGCTTTAAAATATAAACAAAGTGGTAATATAACTGGTGAAGATATCAGAATTTTATCAGAATTTGGTGGTATATATGCAAATAATAATATGACATTGATAAAAAAATATTTAGATATGTATTTAGATGCTACTGAAAATGGTGATATTTTATCATGTTTTAATATGCATCAACATATACAAAATCAAAAATATTTATCTGAAAAATACAACTTGGAAAAAATTTTCGCACGTTCACTTGAACCATGGTATGTATGCAATGAAAATATAAAGCCATGGACACTTGATTTATACGGCAAAAAAGTATTAATTATAAGCCCCTTTACTGATTCTTTTCAAAAACAACTCAAAAATAATTTTCAAATTTTTAAAGGCAAAGAAATATTTCATTCTGAACAAATATTAGAATTTTATAAATGTTATCAAACATCAGCAGGAAATCATATTCATAAAAACTGGCTTGAAACATTTTTATTAATGTGTAAAGACATCAAAAAAATAGATTTTGATATAGCCTTACTTGGTTGTGGAGGTTATGGACTTCCATTATGTGATTATATTAAACGCAAATTAAACAAATCAGCTATTTATATAGGTGGTGGATTACAATTAACGTTTGGTGTCATGGGCAAAAGATGGGAAAATCGCGAAGATTGGAAACAAATAATTGCTGAAAATAAATGCAATTTTATTCGCCCATCAGGGGATGAAATAATTAAAAGTAAACATTTATTAGAAGGTGGATGTTATTGGTAATACTTTGCCTGGGTTACCCACTATCTTGCAATTATCTGTTACATTTCTTATAATAACACTACCAGCACCTATTGTACAATTATTTCCAATTTCTATACATTGTATAATAGTCGCGTTTGCACCAATAAATGTTTTTTTACCTATTTTTACTTTACCGCAAATAACTGCATTTGGTGAAATATTTGAAAAATTATCAATATAACTTTCGTGATCTATAGTACATGATGTGTTTATAATACATTGTTTATTAATAATTGCACCAGTTTGTACAACAGCACCTGCACATATTAAAGTGCCGCTAGATAATTTCGATTTTTTTGAAATAATTGCTGCTGGATGTATTAATATAGGATAATGTAGGTAATTAAATTTATCATATATATTTTTTCTTATTTTATCATTTCCTATACAAATAAAAAAATTTTCTATTTTTTTATCTATACAATCTAAATTGCCTAATATTTTAATATTTTCAAAAAACCCTTCTTTATTATCATCATATATACCAATTATTTCATATTGATTTAATTCTTCTATTAAATCAATAACCACTTTACAATGACCACCTGCTCCAATTAAAGCTATTTTTTTCATAATTATATTTTAATTACAATTCTATTTTAAATTGTTTTGAATAATTTCTTTTATCTTTTTTATATTTTCTAATGCTTTATTTCTTTCAACACATGGATCACATTTTAACAATATAGAGGTTTTAAATAATTCTTGTGCATTTTTTAATGTGTAAGATGGCTTAAATTCATGCAATGATTTTTCATTATATATTTCGCTACATGAACCCACTTGACAAAATATTCCTTCTTTATTAATTAAATCGATAATTTCATCACGCGATATTTTAAACATATCTTCTATAATAAAAAAATAATATTTATAATAAGCGTGAATTACATTACTAGGAGGTATAGTTATTCGAATGCCTTTTATATTTGATAATTCATTATTGTAAATGTTTGCTATTTCTTGACGATGATTATGCCAAGTTTCTAATTCATCTAATGCATGAATACCTATTCCTGCTTGAATTGGCAACATTCTCCAATTTGTACCATTGTTTTCATGTAACCATCTAAAACCATTTGGATGAGTTTTTTTATATACACAATCATAACCTTTTCCATGATCTTTAATTGACCATGCTAATTTAAAAAAATCCTCTGAATTTGTTGTTACCATACCTCCTTCTCCTCCTGTTGTTATTATTTTATCTTGACAAAAAGACCATGCGTTTATATCTCCCCATGTTCCAACACTTTTGCCGTTATACTTTGCTCCATGTGCTTGTGCACAATCTTCAATAACATAAATATTATTATTTTTACAATAATTACAAATATCTTCTAAATCGCATGGCCATCCTGCTAGATGAACTAATATTATTGCACGAGTATTAGGTGTTATATATTTTTTGATTGTTTCTAATGTAATATTTTGACTATTTATATCTACATCTACAAATACAGGTTTTATTTTATTCCAACTACAACATGAAGCCGAAGCTATAAAAGTTCTAGGTGTAACAATTATTTCATCATTCTCATTAATATTAAGTGTTTTAATACATAATTCTAACGCGGATGTTCCATTGCATACAGCAACCGCATATTTACAATCTATATATCGTGCAAATTTTTTTTCAAAGTCATTCACTATTTTATTGTTCCATTGATTTAATTTTCCTGATTTTAAAATTTCTGTAACAGAGCTTATCATTTTTTCATTCAATTGCGGCCATTCTGACATATAAATTATTGTACTAACGTATATTTATATTTATTTATTTAAAAATAGTATCTTGAAATACACTATATTGTACATTTTCTTTTTTTGCGTCAGTTTTATTACCAAAACAAACATTTAAATTTGTTCTAGGACCTCTGTATTTGTGCAAATTATTTTTATTATAATTATTTACACTTACAATTCTAATATCACCTCTTATTGAAAGACCTTTATATTGATTTGGTCTAAAATGTAACCTATTACTTGGATTAAATAATATTGCTTCGTTATCAAAATTTGGTTTAACTTGATAAAAATATGATTTTTCATATTCTTGCATTTCATCAATATTATGTTGACATATATACATTGCTTGTTCAGGATATTCTTCAATTATTGAATAGCAACAATTAAAAATGCATTTATTTTGCATTGCCTCTATATAAATCTCATTACCACTTATTTTTGGCTCATACATACTTTTTTTAAAATTTTTTATATTGTTTTCACTTACACATTCAGAATGTGTATCTTGATGCAATGGTGTTCCTTTACTATTTTCTATAGAAATTCTAACGGGATTATTATTTTGAAAATAATAATTATCGCTTTTAAAAATGTTATTAAGTGTATTACAAATATTTTGACTTAACTCATTTTGCATGTCAAGATATTTCATATACCATTTTATTAAACTATTTTTCATATTATCACTATCATCAACATTTTTTTCTTCTTGATAACAAATCATTGCATCATAAAATTTTCCGTATAATCCTGTATTTCTATCGCTAACATCGCTTGTTTTATATCTATTAAATATTGAATTATAATTATTTACTATATGCATTAGTTCAGTAATACTTTTATTATTCTTATATTCACTATTATATTTGGTATTTGTTATTATTAATTTTTTGAAGTGATCTTGTAATTTATTATGAATATTTTTATCTATAATTATACGTAATGGTTCAGAAATTTCTTCTGGTTTGTTTGGAATTTTTTTTTTACAACCATAATTAAGTTTTAAATTATTACTATCATATGAAATAATTCCATATGATGTTTTTTTCTCTTTATTTTGTTCATTTATTTCATAATTTAATTTAATTTCTTCATGATTGCCAGGTACTAGAATATTATTACACTTATCAATATTATCACTATTTATGTATATAGATACATTTTCATATTTATTTAGTAAGTAATAAATAATATAATCGTTTTTTTTTGAATTTAATATTGACGCAGGATTTAATGTTTCAAACATTATATACAATCATAAGTTTATTATTAAATATTTTAATATAATTAATAATAAATGATTATTCCCTTAGGTTATCATTGTAATATTAGTGAATTAAATAAACAATGTGGTATAAAAAGTAATACTACCTTATTTGAATGGTTTGAAAGCAAAAAATTAAAATATATAAATGATGTATTAATAAAAATATTGGTAAATAAAGATGATAATATTATAAATGGATGTGATGGTAATTTATTTTTAATAAATAAAGAACTTTTTACTTGCCATTATAAAAAATCAGACTATTTTGATGTTTATAAACGTCGTAAAAAACGTTTATTAGATGATGTAAAAAAAGCGACCAAAATTTTATTTGTTAGAATAAATCCGTTTGACAAAAAATACTCTACTACATCTCATGAAATAGAAACGTTTGCTAAAATTATAAAAAAAATAAACCCTGAATTACAAATAGATTTTTTACTAATAGATACAATTACATCTAAAGATGATTTTAAAAAGTTGGATATAAACACTAATTTAATATACAATTTTCATCACAATTATTTTCTATATAATGATTGTAAAGACGATGTTTATTTGCGAAATAACACTATTATATGTGAAAAATATATGAAAATGTTGAATACAATTGGTTATTTCAAGGAATAATCTACTTTTATATTTCTGTATTTTTCGTTTATTGCCTCTCTTTCTATCATATAATTATACATTTTTTCATTATCTTTTAAAAATTTTATTTTTTGAATAATATTTTTATCACACCAAATAAAACGTTGTTTGTTTATAAACTCGTCAATATCTGGTGCTCCATCATATATTGGTATTGTTTGAGCCATGAGTGCGTTGAAGATTTTTTCGGTAATATATCCTGGGTTATGACTATTTTCAAATGATACAATAAATTTATATTGACTAAATACTTTTATCATCTCTTCACTATGGTAACAACTTACATTTTCTAATTCTTTATGTTCACCTATAAAATGAACATCGCCAACCTTTTCCAATAAGTTGTGCAACGTTAATTTGTTTTGATTTGCTGGATTTCTACTTGTAAAGAGTACGAATTTTTTTTCTGAAAAGGGAATATGGTATTTTTGTTTCCAATATTCTTTTACTTTTTCATAATGATTTATTCTACAATAAATATTTGGGATAATTTTATAATCAAGTGTTTCACTTGGTACACTATGATTACTGCTTATGCAAATATCTTTTTTTTTAGTACCATATGCACCAAATTTATTATAATGTTTATAGTGTCCTCGTAATGGTCCCCAATGCTCATAATTTTCAATGCTAAAAAATACATTTATTTCATTACTACGTAATAAACTTTCATCTTCTAATTGTACACTAAAAAAACATATATCAGCCTGCTCATTTTCATCAACTACTACATATTTTTCATTATCAGGTAAATACATTTCTATAAACTGGTCTTCTGGTTGTTCACAATATTTTGTGACATTTTTTTCTACCAATGTTCCAGACGATTTTATAAAACGGATTCTTTTCATTTTAATTTCATTGTGAAATAATATTTAAATATTATTATGTGTATGATATCTATGAGAATATTGATTATTTTTGTATCGCATGAAATGGATAGTAAATTTATTCAAAGTGTCGAATCAATAAAAAATAAATTAATAAAACCTTTAAAAGAAAAAAATCATGTTGATTTATGTTGTATAAGTTCGCATGGAGATAATTGTTATGAAAATATTCTTGGTAAAATGTTATTTAACATAAGTTGCAAAGAACGTCAATTTACAAAAATGATAGAAGTATTCAAATATATAGAAGAACATAATATAGATGATTATGATTGGTATATTAAAATTAGACCAGATTTATATATTAATGAAATAATCGATACAAATAAATTAAATACATGTAATAAAGATGCTATTAATGCACGTGTACGTTTTTACCTAGGTCCTGAAATAAATTTACATTATGCCACATCTTATAAAGTAGATTCCGTATGGAATCATAGTTGGCAATATAGGGATGATTTTACAACAATTGTACCAGATGATCAATTTGTTGTTTTTCATAATAATATTGCAAAAAGGGCTTTTTCCAAAATAACTAATGAAGAAATTAAAAATAAAACAATAATTACAGATTCTAAACCTTTTTCACCACCTCGTACCCATTGGTTTTTTTCAAAAGTATATACAGGTATGAATATTTTAAATGGTTTAAAAAGTCAAATAGAATTTTTTCATCGCGACATGTTTAATGTAAGAAATATACCTATACAACCTATTGGTGTCAATGTAACATTTCGGAATATTCAAAGTGGTGATTTAATAATCAAAAAGAGTTAAAAATAAATAATAACAATATTCATAATTATTAGTATGAATATTGTTATTCCATTAGGTGGAAAAGGCGAGCGTTTTATTAAAGAAGGATACAATACACCAAAGGCATTAATAAATATATTAGATAAAACTATGATTGAATATGTATTAGATAATTTAAATTGTAACAAAAATGATATGATTTATATTATTTATAATAAAAAATTAGACGAACATAATTTTTCCAGTATTATTAAAAAAAAATATCCGTATATTAATTTGTTTTCGATTGACGACACAAAAGGTGCGGTGGAAACTTTGTACAAAGGTTTTAAGTTTGTCTTAGAAACAAAAAATTACCATGAAAAAACATTGTTATTGGATTGTGATACTTTTTATACAGAAGATTTAATAAATAAATTTAGAAATTCACAAAACAATGCATGTTTTTTTACAAAAAATTACGAAACAAATCCTATTTATTCTTATATAAATCTAGATGAACAGAATAAGATAACAGATATTAAAGAAAAGGAAAAAATATCAGATAATGCAAATACAGGTTGTTATGCATTTCAAAATATACACGAATTAAATAAATATTGTAAATATGTATTAAAAAATAATATTACTTTTAACAATGAGCCGTATACTTCATGTGTAATAGCAGAAATGATAAAAAATAATATTAATTTTGAAGGAATCGAATTACAAGAACCAAATTGTTTCTCTCTTGGTACTCCATTGGCTGTTAAAAAATATATAGACAATGTTTATGGGTTTTTATTTGATTTAGATGGTACATTGGTATTAACTGATAAAATATATTTTAATGTATGGAAAGAAATTTTAAATAATTATAATATCGATATCAGTGAAGATTTGTTCAAAAATTATATTCAAGGCAATAATGATGAATATGTTAATAATACTCTTTTAAAAAATATAAATATTGACACAAAAGAAATATCCAACTTGAAGGATGAATTATTTATACAAAATATAGATAAATTAATATTAATTAAGGGTGTAAAACAATTTTTAGAAGAAATAAGATATGGTGGTCATAAAATATGTATTGTTACAAATTGCAATAAAATAGTTGCAGAACATATTATAAAGTATGTTGGAATAAACAAATATATAGATTTTATTATTTCAAATAATGATGTAGTAAATGGTAAACCTCATAAAGAACCATATTTTAAAGCGATACAAAAATATAATTTAGAAAATGATAGATGTTTCATTTTTGAAGATTCAAAATCAGGCATTCTCAGTGCAAAGCAAAATAATCCACGAATGTTAATTGGTATTGAAACTATTTATGATGCAACAGAAATGCAAAAATATAATGTGGATATCTCTATTCAAGACTATAATAATTTTAATTTAATTAAACTATTTGAAAATAATAAGGATTCTAATAACATTTTAAAAAATCAAATTTCGAAAACTATGCAATGTAATGAAAATGAAATTATTTTAGAAAACATGCTAAAGGGTGGATTTATCGCGGATGTTAATGCTTTCCAAGTTAGAACAAATAATAAAATGCATAATTATATTGTAAAATATGAAAACAATAAACAAGAAAATGATTTATCAATAATGGCAAAAAAAATTCAGTTGTATGAACGTGAATATTATTTCTATGAATTTATATCAAAACATGTAAGTAATATAAAACTTCCCTCTTACTATGGCCTAGTCAAGGATAACAATAATAATAATATTGGTATAATTTTGGAAAATTTATTTTCTAAAAATTTAATTCCTAACATAAAATTAAATATAACAAATATTGATATTTCACTAAAAATAATCGATAATATGATTTTAATGCATTCGCAATTTTGGAATAAAAATATTCATAATAAATTTACAGAATTAAAAAAAACAGATAGTGAAATATTTCAACCATTTTATGAAAATTTTATTCAATCTAAATATGATATATTTATTAATAAGTGGAACAATGTACTTAACAATAAACAATTGGATATTTGTAAAGATATTTTTTCTAGATTTAAAAATATACAAAATAACTTAGGATGTGGTGAAAATCTTACATTTATTCATGGTGATATAAAATCACCAAATCTTTTTTATGATACGATGAATAATTTTGAACCATATTTTGTTGATTGGCAACATTGTGGTATTGGAAAAGGTGTACAAGATTTAGTATTTTTTATTGTTGAAAGTTTCAATATAGAACATCTTGATATTGTATATGATTTGTTTATTAATTACTATTATGTAAAATTGCAAGAAAATAATATAGTTTTTTATGATTATAATGAATACAAACAAGATTTGAAAGATGCATTATGTTATGTTCCGTATTTTACATGTATGTGGTTTGGAACTATTCCGCAAGATGAATTAATAGATAAAAATTTTCCCTATTTTCTAATCACAAAATTATTTTACTTATTGGAAAAAATTTATTACCAATAACAACTACCTTCCACTTTTTGAAAATCTTTAGGTTTCTCATTGTTATTAGGACGACTCCAGTGTTCATTTAAATGAATGCGTAAGATGTCCTGACGTTCACGCACCCAACGACTTCCATATATACCAAAATACATTTGTAGAACGCCTCCCACATATATTGCGGATTTATTCATTTCACTATATATGTAATCACATACTAGATTTCCATATCCTCCACAACTACATAATGCCACGTCAAATTCGTCTTTCATTAATTCAAGTTTTTTATAAAAATCACACAATTCTACATCAAATTCACGACTTTCTTGCGTTCCTTGTGTTTGTGGAGGTTTAATGAATACAAATTCACATTCAGGAAATAAATCAACACCATATATCTCTTTACGTTTATTTATTTTTTCTTTCATACTATCTTCAAAAGGACTAATAATAAGCAAACGTTTTCCACGTAACGCCCATGTCCATGGATTATGTAAATAATGATATACATCAAATGCAAACGCCCAAACCTTTTCTTGTTGAAAAGTTGATAATACATAATCATGCGATTGTTGTATGGCTCTATAAACAGCTCCCCAAGGTTCCCATACAGAATACAATTCACTATGTTCAAATGCTTTAAAATACAATTCACTATACTTTTTTGCTGACTCGAAACTAGTCATATTTACACCTGCATTGTTTTTCAAAATATGATAGCGTAATAACTTGCTTGTTTCATCATTTTGTGGGATTTTTCCTTCAACCATCATACGAGCGAAAAAGGCAAAATTGTTTTCTTCACCAGCTATACGTGGTATAATAAATGGTTTATTGTTATCTATTTTCTCTTTAATAAATTTTCCAAACTTTGTATTGTCATCTGAAAAGTGTAAATATTTCAATTGATTTGTACTATGCAATACGTTCTGAATATCTACGCCAAGAGAAGAAGGGGTTTGTTTAATATTTGTACGGGCAGGAATATACAATCCATATGGGTCGGGTAAACGATCGTCGCGTGTATAATCACGATTTTGATCAGTATGATAGTGATAAATAGGTACCCATAAAGGGTCATTGTAAATAGTATAACCAAGTGTTTTCAATAAATAAATCATTTTGTTATCACAACCAATTCGCCCTAAATCAAAATTAAAGGCCTTATTCTCTTGTTTACTAATCATAAAATCAGAATGAATAATCCAAGCATCCCAACTATCAGCGCGGGCACCTTGAATAAAAAAATCTTTATGGACATTATTATCATTGATTACCTTTTCATATACTTCTTTTTGTTCATCTTTGAGCATTTCTAAATAAGACATTTGTGAACCAAATAAAGATGCCTTCTTTAAATCTTCCTGTCCACGATATTCATGTCGTAGCAAAGCAAACGCCTTTTTCTCTTCGTGGATATCACTCATTTGTAGACGATTTAATTGTGGAGTAAAAAATATATCTATATTAGCAATGGCAATATAACCTTTTATGTTTTCGCCCAAAACATAATCAAATACATGTGAAAATTTCAATCGTTTTCCCATGTCGATTTGTTTAATCTTTTCACTTGTTACACCTAATTCCTCGTCGCTATATATCTTTTCATTTAAGAGAACAATTTGTTTAATATAAGTATTTGCTACATTTTGTTTTAAACAATGCTTAATTTCTTCGTTGCGTTTTTCATCCTTATGAATGAAAAATTGGCTAAAAAGATAGACATTATCTTTGCATCTGTTTTTAGTCAGTTTGGTAGGTGGTGAAATCTCGAGAAAAGTTACCATTACTTACAATACTATATTTTATTCAGGATTTTCTAACTTATTTTTCAATGCAAATAATATTATATATTTTAATAGTTGCATTATGAAATGGTATGTTCGAAATGCAAACAAAATGGTCACAATGCGAGGTCATGTAAAAACGAAATTATTAATGAAGAAGTATCTTATGTAGATGTAGATAATGACATTAAAGAAGAGAACAAACAAGAAAAAACAACCACTTATTATTGTTATTTTTTGGGTCAACATAATAATTGGAATGGTCAAACATACAATGGTTATACGACTAATTTAAAAAGACGTTTGCGACAACATAATGGAGAAATAAAGGGTGGAGCATGGGCAACAACATCGAAAGAAAATGGCTCATGGTCATTTATTGCAGTATTGACATCCAAATCATGGCAATCTATATCACGTGCAATGGCATGCGAATGGAATTGTCGCTATCCAACTAGAAAAAAACCACGACCAAAAATATATGCAGGTTCAAGTGGTAGAATAAATAGTTTGGCCGAAATATTTACACACATCAAAGATGAAATTTCATTGTATGTTCATCCAGAATTTTACGCACGTGCGGTCGGTTTAAATATCCCCGAACATGTTACTATTTACCAAAGTTTAGATGAATTGGAATAATTTATGGGGTTACACACATCTTATTTTATATTTTTCAAATATAATGACAAATAAGGTAATAATCTATTTAACACGTCATGGTGAAAGTGAATATAATGTATTGAAAAAAATAGGCGGCAATTCAAACTTAACGGATAATGGTTTGCATTATTCAAAAGTTTTATACGAATATTTTCAAAACGATAAAATAGACGTTTATACAAGTAATTTAAATAGAACTATTCAAACATCACAATATTTTCATGAAACAAGAGCATATTCTGAATTAAATGAAATAAATTCAGGTATTTGCGATAGTAAAACATATGCTGAAATCAAATCATTGTATCCCGAAGAATATGAAAAGAGAAAAATAAATAAATATTGCTATAGATATCCGAAAGGTGAATCTTATGAAGATATAAAAAATCGTGTAACACCATTTATGGAAGAAATATTAAAATCAAGAGACAATCGTTTAATTATTTGCCACCAAGCAGTATTACGCGTTTTGTATTCATTTTTTATAAAAATTCCAGAACAAGAAATACCTCATCTAGAAATACCATTACACACACTATTTAAGTTTACTATATTTAAACAAGATGACGAAATAAAAAACGTGGAATTAGATAAACATTATTTTTCTATATAAGATTTACAAATTTCCTTCATTTGTTTGAAATTTATAGAATTATAAACCATGATACATTTATTCAAAAAATATGATATTCTACCATTAAGATTGAAATAGTGATTTGTGTACATGCTTTTTGAATCGCCAATGTAGACTATTTGACCTTTATTTTGATAATTAAACTTATCACCATGGTTATTATTAAATTTATTTGCCAAATAATATCCTTGTTGACTTGCTTTTTGAGCAGTAGGTGGTCCAAAACCTAGCGAACAATCACCAATCGCATAACTATTTGTAATGTATGCGCCGTCTTTTTTCTTTATTTGTAGAAAATTGTTTACAGGAATACCAGGTGACTTAACAATACCAATAGACGAAAGTATTTTATTGGATAAATTATTCGGCTTTATTCCCCCGCACCAAATGGCCATATCATAATCGATTTCATTCTTCGGAGTTATTATTTTCTTATTGGTAATTTTAGTAACAGGAGCATTAAAATAGGAAGTAACATGTTTATTTTTCCAACAATCTAAAAGATAATCAATTGATTCTTTTGGATACATACTTATAGGTTTATCCAACGCATCTAGAGCAAATATATTAAATTTTTGTTGGTCCATTAAATAACCTATTGTTTCGACACCAGTTGGACCGCAACCAATAACAACAATGTTTGCGTTTTCTTTTACATTTTTCAACTTATGTTGTATATATTCAATATCTTCGCATGATTTTAGCATTTGGCTATATTTATCTACACCATCAATATTAAATGTATTTACAATAGCACCATGTGAAAAAACAATAATATCATACTTGATTTCTTTACTATTATCTAGTAAAACCTTATTATCGTTAAAATTCACATCGGAGACATTATTTTTTACGTATGTCACTTTATCATTTATAGTATTTATATGGCATTTTAAATTTATATTTTTGAAAATAGAGTATGGTAATAATGGTGTATATATGAAATTTTCATTTTTTGATATTACAACTACATCATATTTTTCAGTATCTATATTTTTAATAAATGAAGATGCTCCCCAACCACTACCTATTACACAGATAGTTTGTTTCATCAATAATAGTATTTATTCTGTTATTTTTAATTATATACATGCTTTGAATATAATTAAAATTTAGTATTATTTATTTTTCCAAAAATTAGAAATATTCAACTGAACTTGATTTCAATTTTTTTACTTCAATCGGCAATTCTATTAGTGGGCATTTCGAAAAAGTTATTTCATAATTATTATATTCTTGAGTTTCGTTCTGTTTTGTCAATTTATCGTTACATGATACATGAACTATTTCATCAGCACAACCATTTTCAATAGCATATTTTCCAAACATCCACCATTCATTATATGTTTTTTCTTTGAATAATTGGTTAGACATTTTAATTTTATCTGCTTGCATAGTTGTCAATACTTCATTCATTTGGTCAACAAAATTTACGTAACTTTCTACCTTTGCTTTTTCATTCGCAACACCATAACTCATTTGATGTTGCATGAGTTTTCCATAAGGACGTATATAACGTTTATTACATGCCTGTAATATGACAAATCCCATACTATAAGCACGTTCGGCAATACAATCTAAATTATATTTCTGTATTTCCGAAACAATTTGATTACCACTTTCCACTGAACCACCTTGACTATTAATATAGACATAAAGACCTTTTTTGTCCTTACGTTTATTCAAATCATAAATAAAACTAGATGCAACAGCAGAATTTATTTCGCCTTGTATTGATAAGACATTTGTAGTATTTAATTCAATCAAATTAAAAGCATTTACTAACCCCGACATTAAACATAATCCTAACAATAGATACATTTTAGTTTATCATATATTAAATTATTACGTAACTACCGAAATTATCGGTTTATTTTGTGGGTCGCTCAATTCACATTTATGTTTACTTAAAGCTTTATTAGGATAACGACCACCAAATACACGTCCGCATTTTTTACATTTTGCACTTGCCGTTTTTGTACTTGCGTATAGTGTATCTAAATATTTAGTAAGTGAATTCAGTTGCATTAGTTCAATTTGGTCACGCAACTTTTTATTTTGGTCACGCACCAAGACGTGCAAATTTTCTTTTTGCTGTTCAAATGTTTTATAATCTTGGTAAATTGCGTCTAGTGTTTCGTTGGCAATATATGAACTATTTTTGTTGTCTTGGTCATCTTCTTCATCATCTTCGCCGCCACCACTTTGCTTAAACATTTGTTTATTCTGCACCAACGAATCGATTAAATTTACTGCAATTTTAATTTTGATTGGGTCAAAATTCACATTGCTTACATACAACAATACCAAACCTTTATGAAGCTCCCACTGGAAATTGGAACGCCCAAAAATAGGCATGTGTTGTGAAAGCATAATTCCATGGCAATTTTTCACTTCACAATCACGAACAAATTTTTCGACTTCTTTATACGGAATGGTTTTTGATTCATATAGTTTATTTTCTAGCAATATAGTCGGTGAATCTTGACGCGACAAAATGAAATCGCCTGATTGTTTATCACCTGCTGTTTTTTCTAAACTACCCAATGGGAATAAATCATAAACAACTTGTTCCAATTGATTTTCGGCATATTTACCCTTATCTGAAGACGACGATTTATATTTTTGCAAAAATCCTTGCATTTCTTGTTCCATTTTCAAATACGACGTTTTTTGTTCGTTGCTTGAACTTTCCAATGATTGAAAACGTGTTTGAATGCGATTTTCGGTTTCGTGAATCGTTTGTTTTATTCCATTTTCAACAGGTTTATTTGAATCGCGCAACAATTCATTTAATCGTTCGCCGAGAGAATGAATCAATGGGTCCTGAATACTTTTGGCAATATTAGTTCTATCTTTCTCTTGAGCATTTGTCAATGCGTCCTGAATTTCACCCATAATTTGCGATTTAAATTGTGTTAAGCGAATATCAAACTGATTTTGTTTTTGTGAAGAAAAAAAATCCTGAACAAAATGTACCATATTCTTGGTTTCATGCAATTGATTCAAAATTTGTGAACTAAGTGATTTTGATATTTGGTCAGAAGAAGATGTCATAATTTTTTCCAGCATATCAACCATACATAGATTCATTGTTTCGAAATCAATATTTGGATATTTTTTGTAAAAATCAACTACTTTTTCATTTACAATAGTAAGAGAACTCATAATTAGAATACAAAAAAAATGTTTAAATACAAATCATACAACTTATAATTTTTGTAACCTACAAAATAGGGTTTCTTAATAGTTTCTTCCATGCACCAATACGATTCAATGCGTTCGATTGATATTGCATATAATTCTCTTTTGAATATTCTGTCAAAAGAAGTCCGTCATCATAGTGTTTAAATACTCTATTTTCAAACAATTTACTTGCATTTGCAAACGACGAATCAATATCACCATTGTTTTGTTTCAAATGGTAAATCATGCATCGGTCAAAGTCGTACGCAGACAATAAATCAGCTTCGCGAACAACGTGATACGCCCACATATATTCACCGAATTCGGGAAATCCGTTTACCTTTACTTTTGAATAAGACATGGTGGAAACAATGTTTTTCACCATTGCTATTTCTTTCTCTTCAATACGCGGCTTTAAATAATTACATATTTCATTTAATCCTTCGATTTCGTCCATATATTTTTTGTCGCACATATCATGTAATAAAGCTGCAATATAGATAACGCGTTCATAATGTTTCAGTGGAGGATAAATATATACTTGTGCTTCATAAATATCTTGTGCATAATGTAATACATTCATACTATGGCTTACATCATGCGACTCATCTATTCCATATTTAGAACTAGTGAGTAGAATAAAATTAAATAACTCGTTTAACAATCTCATATTTCTCTTTATAATTAATTTGAAACTATTGAAATGTTTCAATTTTCTATTTTATATTGGCTATCTTGTCCAACAGCACTTCTTTTGAGACGTTTTTAATGATTTTCTCCATATTTTTCTCTTGACCATCTTCCATACCTTCCACATGACTATGGATAATTTTCATAGATAATTCTTGACTATGCGTATTACTAGATATATCATCATCATGTTTAATCATATTTCCTAATTCATTCATATTACGTCGTTTTAATTTTTGTATGGCTTTTTTCATATGCTCATGTTTTGGCGTTTCTTTTTCCCATGCATCGTTATCTTTTATATATAAGACATCGCGCTTTTTATCTGTGCAATGAATAGGACGTTCGTATATACTTAAACGTTTTAGACCTTCCAAAAATGTCTGACTAATACCTTCTACAAATCCTTTTTCGGCAATAGAAAGTAAATCATTTGTATCAAATGGCAACTCATGAATAAAATCACTCAAATTTAATGCGTTCTTACATTGTTCATTTAAAAACAGGTTGATGTTCAATTGCTGATTATTTGTGGTAACATTATTATTGCCTATTTTCGGAATAATAGTTTCAATAGCCTTATTATGTTGTTGCTGTTGTTCTTTTAATAAATCGCGCATTTCTTGATTATCTTTCATGAGTTGTACTATAAGTTGTTTATAGGAAACGTCTTCATTATCAGCATTCTTTTTCTCTACTGCAGATGTATCGTTTTGATTATATTCAACAACTTCATTGCTAGAATTTGCCAGCAAATAAGTTGAACATTGTAAACGATGTTTATATAACCCTTGTCTATATTTGTAACTTTTACCACATATACATTCATTATTTTCAGAAATGACGCTTTTTACGCTTTTTGTGTAATCATTTGTAATCCGTTTGTGTTTTTGGGTTGCAATATGTCTATTATAATCGCCCTTTCGTGAGCATATAAAGTCACACTTTTCACATATAAATTTTCCTACGCTTTTTTGCGCTTTTTGTGTAATCATTTGTAATCCAATATTAGAGTTACACAAAAAGCGTTTATATTGATTTTAACGAAAAACATAAAAAAGTTATGGTAATAAACTATTTATAAAAAACATCTTTTAAGAGCATATATCTAGAAAAACCAAAAAAACACGTTTTTGGGGGTTGAAACTTTTTTTTCATTTTCAAAATGGACAATTTTGGGCATGTCCATTTTCAATTCCTGAAAAAAGTTTCCAAAAAAAGGTGAATATGTGAATTCTTGAAATTCTTTAAGTATAAAAACAAAAAAAAATATTAATCATTCATTTTTGCTTCTCTTTGTTGTTTATCAAAGATTTGAAGATATTTCATGACATTTTGAATATTTGGAGATATTGCAACAACTTTATCAATACTTTGTTCGCGTTCTCTTCTTCTACTTTTAGAATTATTGTTAATTGGAATGATAAACAAGCGTTCTTTATCTCCTGAAACGTCTTTTGAATCGGAACTATAGGTTCTTATTTTGCCTGAATTGGATGAATTACTATCAAAACTATATGAACGACTATCTACGCTACTTTTGCGTGAAAATTCACTATCTATACTATCGGAACGACTATTTCTTCGACTCATTATTGTATATATATTATATTTTATTTTCATATTATTTAAGCAAACAAGTTTTTTTATTGTATCTTGTATTACGAGAATCGCATGTTGCGTTTTGATATATTTCATTTTCTCTTCCTTCAGAAAAATTATTATTGAAAGATGTGTTGGCGTTTTTTTGGAGAATATTCATTTTTTTGCGTAAAATAATGGAACTAGAACTCACTGCTCCTTGGGAAGCAAATTGTTGATTATTGGGTAAAAAAGTTCCACAAACATGTTTTTCACTGCGCGGATATATAGTATACTTACCTGGAATATTATTTGTTTTATCAAGTACAATATTATGGGTATTTTGACGAAATGTTTTACCTCGTGATTGATAATAGTGAGACATACTAAAAATGGGTTGCGAACTTTGCTTTCTAGAAAAACATTTGGGTTGGCACGATGATGGTAAAGAATTCATTATAATCTAAAGAGAAATAAAACAAAAAAGAATATAAAAACATTATAACTACATATAATAGGAGCTTGTCTCCTGACCTGCTTTAGCTCAGTTGGCAGAGCGTTGGACTGTAATGGTTTTTTTATTTGATATCCACAGGTCGTCGGTTCAATTCCGACAAGCAGGAATAGGGAATATAGGGATGCCGCGAAAGAACCTGTAAGAGGAAAAGAGACATATTTTAAATCAATGAGCTAATATAGTTCGTATGGTCTCTTTATTTTTAAGCAGGGCCGGTGGGGGCTTAAAAATTTCAAAATCATTGTAATAATAATGACAATCATTTTTTTGGTTGTTATTATTAGCTAAATCCATTATAACAAGAAATGAATAGTGAAAACGGAAATAACAATATATTAGTTGTAACAATTTTTGACAGCCATTGCGTTTCATGGGAAGAAATAGATAGAAATGCTTCTATAAAAGATTTCAAAGATATGTTAGTAAATAAATATGTAATGTCTGACAATATGGTTTTCGAAATACGGGACAACGTACTACCAATAAAAAAAAACATAATGCTGAAAGATATGGATCGAAGAAAACATAATTGTATTGAAATACACGTATTTACACATGAACGTATAACAAAATTAGTAGAGCGTGAATAAATCCGTATAAAGAATAAATAGATTATATTTCAAATGGCAGTTTAGTTGGAATGAATTTTTTCGCATAAAAATAATAGGAAAAATAACAAGTAATAGTATATGGAACATTATTATGCGGGTTTGATAAGTGGTTTATTTCAGACGTTAATAGGTCATCCATTCGATACGTATAAAACATGGAGACAAAATAGTTCTCAATTAAAGAAGCCAAATATGTCGTTACAAAATTTATACAAAGGAATAAAATATCCATTAGTGCAAGCACCATTTTTATGTGGAATAGGATTTGGTGTATATGACAATATATATAGCGAAACAAAGAGCACATATATTGCAGGTTCAATATCAGGATTAGTAGGTTCATTGATAATGACGCCACTTGATTATTATAAGATTAAGCGCCAGCAGCAATTAACAGATGTATATTGGAAAAATTCATATAAAAACTTACGTATAGTAGCCATGCGTGAAGTGCCAGCAAATGCAATATATTTTACAACGTATAATAAAATGCGTGAAAAAGATGTACCAATAATGTTATCTGGAAGTATGGCAGGTACAACATCATGGTTAGTAACGTATCCGTTAGATACAATAAAAACAAAAATGCAAGCGGGTATAACGAGAAGTATAAAAGAAACTATAAAGCAAGGAAATTTATGGGTGGGGGTAAAACCATGTGTAATGCGTGCGTTTTTTGTGAACGGACTAGGATTTTATGTATATGAGCATAGTTTATTGTTTTTTAAGAAAAAATGAAAAATCTATTATTTACGTCTACGAATACTTTTTTTCTGTTTGCGTGATTTTCTTTTGATTGTTTTTTTACGTTTATTTCTATGTCTTTTTCGTGTTTTGCGTTTTTTTCCACCATTTCTTGGAGCGTATAAATCATAAATCATAGGAATACCATCTTCTTGCATGGAGGCAATACGCGAACCGCTAATTTTACCTAGCATACCCTGTGTACCTTCACTTAAATACCCTGGGTAATAGCGTGTAATAATTTGTTTCATTTTATTTTCTATTTCTGGTGTAAGGTCTTGTTGTTGTGCGGTACGTAAACCCCTTACTAGTCCTTCTGCTTTACTATCAATTTCACTATTGAGCGGAGCATTTAAAAAGCGAAAACCAAGTTTGTAATAATAGGGAATTACTTCGTCGATAGCACTGAGTTTTACATAACTACAACCTATTTGTTGAGCTAACTGAATAACAAGTTCAATGATAGCTTTTCCTCCAATACGACGTAAATCTTGATTAGCACGTGTTTTCATGGGATGGAAAATAGAATTACATATAAGATTAATATATAAATATGCGTTACTTGCATCGTCACTATAATGGTAAATGGTGGCAAATCCACGGATATCATTTTCAAATTTATGAACAAATAAGTAATCACAATCTTGTAGAGTATCATAAATAAATTGTTCACCAATCTTACCTTGACAAAAATGAACGCGAGCATTTTTTAGAATTTCCTGGCTATAATAATCAAACTCATCAGGGTTTTCGTCGATATTATATATAAGAACTTCTGACATTGTATATATTATATAAAGTAAAAAATACAGAAAAAAAGTTAAAAATAAATAAAGAGATAATGAAATGAAAATATTAATTACGGGTGGAACAGGATTAGTGGGAAGCGCTCTTCGAAAAATATTGGATGAAACCCAAAATGAAACAACTTATTTGAGTTCAAAAGATTATGATTTAACTAAATATGAAGAATGTAATAAATGTTTCATTGAACATAAACCTGAAATCGTAATACATTTGGCGGCAAACGTGGGAGGATTGTTTAAAAATCTTAATTATAAAGTAGATATGTTTGAAACAAATATGGCAATGAATATGAATGTATTAAAATGTGCCTATGAGCATGATGTATACAAATGCATTTCTTGCTTGTCAACATGTATTTTTCCAAATGAAACATCTTATCCTATAGATGAAACAATGCTACATAATGGTCCTCCACATTATTCAAATGATGCATATGCATATGCAAAACGTATGGTGGATGTGCAATCACAAGCCTATTATGGTCAATATAATAAATTGTTTGTCTCTATTATTCCCACAAATATATATGGACCGCATGATAATTTTCATTTGGAGGATTCGCATGTAATTCCAGCGTTAATTCATCAATGTTATTTGGCAAAAAAAGAGAAACGCCCTTTTGTAGTACGAGGTTCTGGAAAACCATTGCGTCAGTTTATATATAGTGAGGATTTGGCGAAATTAATTCTAAAAGTGATGAATAGTTACGAAGACAAAGAACCAATCATTTTAAGTGTAAATGAAAAGGATGAAATAAGTATTGGTGATATAGCAACAATTATTTCTAAAAAAATGGAATATACTGACAATTTATTCTTTGATGTTCATTTTAGTGATGGTCAATATAAAAAAACAGCAAATAATGCTAAATTAATGAAATGGTTAGACGAACCTTTTGAATTTACTCCAATAGAAGAAGGTTTAGAAAAAACAATAACATGGTTTATAGAAAATTATGAAAATTGTCGAAAATAATTAGCGTTTTCTTGATTTGCGTGATTTGCGCGCTTTTTTAGATTTGCGAGATTTACGTGCCTTTTTCGAACGTTTACCCTTTCTAGTTTTGCGTTTACCTCCTTGATTTTGTCGTGAAAACATGGAGAATGATGCATTTTTTAGTTTGTTGAATGTATTTGTAGATTTTGATTTTACTAAATCAGCATTAGAAGGAAGTGATGGAGCAACTTCATTGATGATGTTTCCAAAACTTCCAAATGATTCATCTTCTTCAGCACAACCTTGATGTTCGCATTCTAATTCGGTTTTACATCGACTACTTTTATCACGTCCCCATACACCAGCATCTTTCAAAGATTGTCTGCATTTTTTTTTACCTTCAGAACTAGTAACAGGTCCCCCGATTACATAATTACGTTTGCAATGGTCGCGAATATCATTGGCACATTTTTCTCTTGATTGGGACATATATAAATATTATTTATAAAAAAATATTTATAGATAATATGGGAAAAACATTTTTTGGAAAAATTCGCACATTTTTAAAAGAAAAGGATTTAATTTATTTTATGATAGCAGTGTATATCGGAACATTATTAAATGAATTTCTCACTACATTTACAAGTAGTGTAATTATACCAATAATAAATATGATAATACCAGAATCATTTGGATTAGATGGTTCAATAACAGATACATTAGAAAATCTAGGTTTTGTAGAATTAAGAAAATTGTCTACAGATTTTATTAGTTTATTAATAGCAATTTTTTTATCGTATTATTTAATTCGCTTTGTTATCGGAGGAAAGTAAAATAAATTAATCAACATCACCAATATCAGGTACGAATTCATCATCTATGCCTTGGTCAACGGGATCATCGTTAATATTGTCGTTATCATCTGCATTTGAACTAGTATCAGCCTGATACATTTTAGTCATAATAGGCATAAAAATAGATTCAAGTTCTGTTCTTTGTGAATCGTTCTCTTCAGTTGTTGCGTTCATATTTTCATCGCACCATGTTTGAATGTCGGCTATTTTAGAAGAAACGATATTTCTATCTTCATCAGTTAATTTTGTTTTCATTGGCTCTTCATCAATAGATTTTTTCACTTGATACAAATAATTTTCAAGATTGTTTTTGCTTTCAAATTGTTTTTTCATGCGTTCGTCGTCATCTTTGAATTGTTCGGCTTCGTCAACCATGCGTTGAATATCATCCGCACTTAAGCGTCCTTTATCATTGGTAACAGTGATAGTTTCACGTTTCCCGGATGATTTTTCAACCGCACTCACACTCAAAATACCATTTGCATCAACATCGTATGTAATTTCGATTTGCGGGATACCTCGAGGCATGGGTGGCAAATCATTCAAATTAAATTCACCAAGCTTATTATTGTGTTTGGTGAGTTGACGTTCACCTTCAAATACTTGAATAGTACATCCGGGTTGATTATCAGCGTAAGTGCTAAATACTTGTGATTTTTTGCAAGGAATAGTAGTATTTCTTTCAATAAGATTTGTCATAACGCCTCCAGCAGTTTCCACCCCAAGTGAAAGAGGAATAACATCCAAAAGAAGCAAATCTGTTACTTTATCATCTTTAACGCCACTAAGAATAGCACCTTGTACGGCAGCGCCATATGCAACGGCTTCATCAGGATTAATGTTTTTACATAATTGTTTGTCATTGAAGTAATTACTTAATTGTTCTTGAATTTTAGGAATACGTGTAGAACCACCTACAAGAACAATATCATGAATCATACTTTTGCTCATTTTTCCATCCTGTAGAACCTTTTCAACGGGGTCAAATGTTTTTCTGAAAAGATCGCTGCAAAGGTCTTCAAAACGCGCGCGCGTAATAGTAGTATTATAATCAGTTCCTTCGAAAAGGGAATCGATTTCAATAGCGGCAACGGTAGATGATGATAATGTTTTCTTGGCATTTTCACAAGCTGTTTGCAGACGCCTGATTGAACGTTTGCTGCTAGAAATATCACTTTGAAATCTACGTTTAAAATCTTGCATGCAATGCTCAACAAGACGTCTATCAAAATCTTCGCCGCCAAGATGAGTATCACCTGCGGTGGCCTTTACTTCAAAAACGCCATCTTCAATCGCAAGAAGCGTAACGTCAAATGTTCCACCTCCCAAATCATAAATAAGAACATTTTTTTCACCTTGACCTTTTTCTTTGTCTAATCCATAAGCAATTGCAGCTGCAGTTGGTTCATTAATAATGCGCAATACATTGAGACCAGCAATAGAACCAGCATCTTTAGTAGCTTGGCGTTGCGAATCGTTAAAATAGGCTGGAACAGTAATAACAGCATCTTTGACAGATGTTCCAATAAATGCTTCGGCTGTTTCTTTCATTTTTGCAAGTACCATGGAGGAAATTTCTTCAGGCTGAAAAGTTTTATTTTCACCTTTGTAATCGACATTGATAACAGGCTTTCCATCAGAACTGGGGATAACATTGTAAGTAAAATGATGAATGTCATTTTGGATTTTATCATCGTTAAAATTGCCACCGATGAGTCGTTTTGCATCATAAATAGTATTAGTAGGATTTTGCGCACTTTGTGTTTTAGCTGCATTGCCAACAAGACGTTCATTTTCTGTAAATGCAACGTATGAAGGTGTTGTGCGACTGCCTTGGTCGTTTGCAATGATTTCAACATTACCATTTTGCCAAACACCAACACATGAATAAGTAGTTCCGAGGTCAATTCCTATACAAGCCATATAGTCTGTATGTTCAAAAAACTTTAAATGATTTACAATGTACTTTTTACCATTATTTTATAGACATATAGTATGAACTATAAAATAATTATGACAATATTGTTAATAATCTATATATTGTACAATACAATCGAAGAAGAAGAGGAAAAAAAAGCGACAAATTTGTCAAATGATGGTTATATCATACTTTATGGTAACTCACGAAGAGAAGTTTTGGAAGAATTACCCAAAGATTATGTATTTTTAGATTACAAATATACATTAAAGGGTTGCAAAACGCATATTTTTCATCGTGACGTTGATTCTAGCCAATATTTTTTGAAAACAAGGCACCCCGTATATACATATTCAATATATAAATCAAATGGACCATTGATTTCGCTATGTCCAGGTAGTCATAAAACAACACCTTATTTATTTGAAAAACCCGTAATAATTAATGGAGAAAAACATACAGGAATATTATATAACACAGATTTAGTCCATTGTGGAGTTTTACATAAAGAGAAAAACATGCATTATGAGGAACAATATAAATTATGCCACAAAAGTGATGTAGAAAAACTTGATTCATTGAACAAAAATCATATAAATGACGTGGGGATGTGTACAAACAATGGTTTATATGAATTTATAACGCGCAAATTGTCGTTAATTTTCAATTATCCGTTAAATTATGTTATAATATAAATAATTTTCTAAAATTTTATTTATATTACGTGAAAAATTGAAACCTTATTTTTTCAAAATTAAACATTGCCACCATTATTAATGACGTCGTTAAATGCTATACCATTTTGGTCTTCTATTTGACCTTGAGCATTAGCATCGCCCATATATGGTTGACTTTGAATTGTGTCATGTGAATCGCCACCTACAAGGGTAACCTCTAGAGGAATAACTCCACTAGGATTAACAACAATTGCATAGTAAGTTACACCATTTAATTCTTTAGTCACTAACCCAATGAAAGTGAATTCTATACCACTTACCTCAAATTTGCTTTCATTTACTTTTAAGTTAGAAATATAAACTTCTACACCGCCTTTGAGTACTATTTTTGATTTTGTAGGGTCATAATTATAGTAATTATTAGGTTTGGCTCTAGTCTTTTGTTTTTCAAATTCGAAAACATTTGTTACTCTTTTACTGGTAATTATATTTTGCAAATTACTAGATAATAAAGACCTATTCTTAAATGTAAATGAATTGCCTATTGCTACAGAATTGCTCTTGAATTCGTTTGCAAATCTACTTTCTACACCAGAACCATGAACGTTTTTAAGAACGCCGTCACTATTATTTGCTGAACTAAAACTTAACAACGAATCTTTCACTAGAATACGTGAACCATACTCTAAACTACTTGGTAATGTATATGCACTATCTAATTGATATGTGTATAAATGTTCTTGCTTACCTTCACTTCCTAAAATGTGTAATTTGGTTCCATCATAATTAAAATTAATATCAATTGGATGTACACCAAGATCGTCCATGGATGTAGAAGATGATTCTTTTCCATAGACAAGAGCACTACTTACATAAGTTGCTGCACTTGTAACATCCCAGTCAGATGCTAAGTTAAAACAACTAACTTCACCAAAGTAAGTATTAGAACTGGTAACTTCCGAATCCCGCGAACCATATATTCCTCGTCTAGATAAAAAGAAAATTTTCTTACCATCTTTACTTATATGGAATCCAATTACTTCTCTGGGAACGTCTACAGAACCACTAATCTTGCTGAATAAACCCGCTGTCCCCGCGTAAGTGATATTGGCACCTAAGCCTGCTAATGAACCAGGAACAGGGTCGCTAAATAGTATTTTCCTATCACAAATAACAGTATGGTTGGTTAAACTAGTTGGATCCAAATTACTATTTATATTTTTAAGTGAAAAGGCGCTGGTTAAATCAAAAGTTTGTAGTACGTATGCACGTGGTTTTGGTTCATTCATAAAACGCTTATTTTTGCTTCTATAAAGAGCGTACATTTTCATACCATCATCTTTGAAAAATATTCTCTCAAATTGCTGAATAATTTGGTCGTATTTGTCATGTATTTCATTGGACATGTTTTTAGCTCTAGTAACTTCGTGAACTAAATTATTGCTGAGATCATTGCCAGTCGCCCCACCCGCTATCGTGCCACCGCTACTATCCTGTGCGGGTTCGGCTCCAAAACTAATATTATGAGTAAAATACAGAACACCTGCTTTGTATGGAGCAGAATGATTGGTGGTGTTGTCATGTGTACCACCCTGAATTGCCACATTGGATAAATCTACTAATCTAACAGCAGATGCATCTGTCAGTGGTGCGGTGAAATTTCCATAACTCGCTGCACTATTACTTAAATCAAGAACAAACTGATACATATCACTTATACCTTGTTTAAAATCAAATAAAGTTTGCGCTCCCCCAAATATACCAGAGACATCCTGTCCCGTGTTTGAAGATAAATCAAATGTAAATCCAGATATATCATTACCGGTAACTAGTTGTGCGTTCAATGATTTGTAAGCTTGTGCTGCATTGTATTCGAAAATAGTTGTAGCCTTATTTAGATCTACACCATTAACAAACATTTTATCACCATTTGTGCTAAATGCTACGTCGGTTTGATAAACATCTTCGTTAAAAAGATATTTTTTTACTAAACTTTTAGCAAAATTATTAGCAGTTGCCATTATAACATATGCATCGAAAAAAAAACAACTATAATAATAATAATAATCGTAAATTGCTACTATTATTATATTCTCTTAACGAAATAATAATGCGAATTTTTTACATAGCTCAAAATATTATAGAAAGAATAAACAAATTAAATACGTACGTGCATTTTCATAAGGTTAAGAGAATAAATAAACAATAAATGCCTTTATGTGATAAAGTTACAATTTGTAGTTACACTATTTACAAATTGTATTATAATTACAGAAAATACAAATTGTAAATACAAAATATTCATATAAATACAAAATGTAAAATTTGTATATATTTATTTTATACTTGCGAAAAAGTTCCCAAAAATATAAGTAAAAAAGTTCCTAAAAGTTCCCAAAAATATAAGTAAAAAAGTTCCTAAAAGTTTAGTAAAAAAATCATATTAGTTTATTCTGGTAAAAATATTATCTCACCGAAAAATGATAAAAAATAAATTATAAATCAAATTTAGATTTCCAGCAGCACGTAGTGCTTAT
>Ga0209534_10000083_pt1 | contig 108880 bp, 98 predicted proteins | sample COG_07_FD_184751 | JGI IMG/M metagenome (GOLD analysis project Ga0209534, IMG submission 184751) | Pelagic Microbial community sample from North Sea - COGITO 998_met_07 (SPAdes) (version 2) | ecosystem: Environmental > Aquatic > Marine > Neritic zone/Coastal water | place: Helgoland, sampling...
AGGGTTTTGGGTGCATCTAATAGGAACACCTTTGCCATCACCTACATAGCATATATTGCAACCAATACACTCGCGTATATCTTCAAATTTACCTTCTTCTATTTTCTTTGGAAGAAAAGGGTCAGCAATTGATGGGCGCGCTGCTCCTATCAAATCAACTATTCCCCCTTTTATTTGTGCTAACATTGTATCTGGAGATGTGAAGCGGCCCACAGTAACAACAGGCTTGGATGTGAGTTCTTTTATGCCTTTAACGTATGGCGCTAATGAGGCTTCTTTTGTAAAGCGGGATAAACCCATTTCAAGAGAATAATCATTTATATTTATATCCCAAAGGTCAGGAAATTCACCAAGTAAACCAAGAATTTCTTCTGTTTCTCCAGGGATGGGGTTCCCGTCACCGCCAGGTTTATTAGCGTTTGTCTCTGCAGAGAATCTGACAGCAACTGCCATTGTATTACCAACTGCTTCTTTGGTGTCTTCAATAATTTCTTGCATAAACCGTATTCGATTAGCAAGACTTCCACCATATTCATCTATTCTCTTATTTGTCGTAGGTGATAAGAATTGTGAGATCAAATATCCATGAGTAGCGTATACATAAACGATATCAAAGCCTGCCTCTTTAGCACGCAAAGCTGCATTGCGATGCCACATTCGAACATTTTTTATATCGCTCTTATCCATGGCTCGTGTTTGAAATGGATTTCCACTAGTATTCATGAGGCTAGTAGGAGCAAGAGCAACCTCTCTTGTTCCAAGGTTTGCCATTTGTGAGCCCCCAATTACAAGTTCAACACCAGCAAGAGCACCGTGTGCATGTACTTTTTCTGTCATCAAAGCATGAGATTTAATGTCTCCCTTGTCCCACAGAGATGCAGTTGGGTGTGGGGCATCATCGCTTGACGGGTGAATAGAACAATATTCTGTGTTAACAACGCCCCATCCACCTTCCGCTTTAACTTCACGTAATCCGGCTAACGTGCGTGGTCTATGCCAGCCACTTCCAGTACAGTGTGGGACTTGGTAAAAACGATTTTTTGTAGTTACTGGACCAATTTTTAGTGGTTCAAACAAAATATCGTATCTTGGATCACGGGCCAATTAGTTTATCCTTTTTATGTAATGATTTGAAGCTTATTCTAGTATTTAATCAAGTATATAAATAATAAAAAAATTAACCAAAATACCTGAGAAGCTATTTGAATGATTGGTATTGTATCTCAAAATTAATTTAAAGAGGCTAAAGTAATTATTAAAATAATTGAATATTGTTGAGGTTCTAAAGTTTTTAATAATTGGATATTTTTTTCTAGTGTTGTCAATATTTTTGACTGTTTTCTCATAATACTTTATTCAATAGTTTAAGTGGTCAGGTTTTTATGTATGTAAAATGCTTTGCATGTGAAGGACAAATACATTTATCGAAATTAATTATTGATAAAATAATTTGAAATTAATTAAAGGGTAAAAAATGTCAAATTTGGAAAAGTATTATATTAATGGTGAATGGGTTTTACCTCTTTCAAAAACTACAATGAATGTGATTAATCCAGCCAACGAAAAAAATATTGGAAAAATAATTCTTGCAAATGAATTAGATGTAAACTTCGCAGTAGAAGCAGCAAAATCAGCTTTTCCAAACTTCTCTCAAACCTCGAAAGAGGAACGATTAGAGTTATTAAAAAAATTATTAGATATCTCTAAAAAGAGATTGCCAGAATTAGCTAAAGTTATTTCTTTGGAAATGGGGGCGCCAATTACAATGTCTTTAGAATTGCAGGCTGATGCTGCTGTTGGCCATTTAGAGGGGTATATTGAAGCATTAACAAATCAAGTTGAACGTGAAAAACTTGCCAATGGTGATATACAAGTACGTGAACCTGTTGGTATTTGTGGATTAATCACCCCATGGAATTGGCCTGTTAACCAGATTGCGTTGAAAGTTCTCCCAGCTTTGGCTGCCGGATGTACCTGCGTTCTTAAGCCATCTGAATTTACGCCACTTTCATCAGTAATGTATTCTGAGATGGTACATGAAGCAGGTTTTCCTCCTGGAGTTTTTAACATGATACAGGGGGATGGGCCAATAGCAGGCGCTAGCCTATCTAAGCACCCAGACATAGGAATGATGTCATTTACAGGCTCTACACGAGCGGGTTCATCTGTGTCCAAAGACGCTGCAGATAGCATCAAACGTGTGGCGTTAGAACTTGGTGGAAAATCACCTAATATTGTTTTTTCTGACTGTGATCTTGAAGAGCGTATTTTGGGTTCAATTGAAGAGTGTTATATAAATACTGGACAATCTTGTGATGCGCCTACACGGCTCATTGTCGAAAGAAGTTGTTATGAACAAGTCTTAAAAATAGCAAAAAGTGTGGGAGAAGCAGTTAAAGTTGGTGATCCATTATTAGAAGGTGATCACCTTGGTCCACTGGTAAGTGAGATACAATATGGTCGCGTTCAGGCAATGATTGAAAAAGGAATTAAAGAAGGAGCAACATTATTAGTTGGGGGTCTTGGAAAGCCTGATGGATTCGATAAAGGGTATTGGGTTCGCCCAACTATTTTTTCTGATGCTAATAACAAGATGGCAATTGCTCAAGAGGAAATATTTGGTCCAGTTTTAACTATCATTCCTTTTGACACCGAAGAAGAAGCAATTGAAATTGCAAATGATACACCTTATGGATTGGCAGCCTATATACAGTCTGGTGACTTAAAACGGGCAGAACGCATAGCTAATAAACTACGAGTAGGCATGATTCATATAAATGGAGGAGGCTTTAATTATGGCTCACCTTTTGGTGGCTATAAACAATCTGGTAATGGTCGAGAGGGTGGTATACTAGGGATTGAGGATTTCCAAGAAGTTAAAACATTACATTATCCTGAATAAAAGCTACGAGTTAATATTTATTCATTAACACTAATAATTATAATATTTGATGGTTGTTTATTATTTAAAAATTCAATCAAATTAAAAGAGAATTTTTTGAGAGAACAAACATCAAACTATAAGATGATTAATGAAAGACCAAGTCGAGAATTCTTTCGCTTTGCGTTTCCATCTGTATTTGGAATGATAGCAATTTCATCTGCAATTGTTATCGATGGAATTTTTATTGGTAACTTTGTTGGTGCAATACCTCTTGCCTCTGTAAACCTCATAATGCCATTTATTACTATTGTCTGGGGTCTCATATTAATGTTTGCAAGTGGATCAGCAGTAATTGCTGGCAAATATTTAGGTGAAGATAAACCCAATAATGCATGTGATATTTTTTCTAAGGCATTTATGATTGTATTTATGGCTATGATATTATTGTCAATGATATCGTATAATTTTCCTGAGTATATCTCTTACGCACTCGGCGCAAAAGATGACACAGTCGGTATGTGTGTCGAGTACTTAAAGAACATTGCTTGGTTTTATCCTGTGTTTGGATTTGCTGTTTTGATGAGCTTCTTTTTACGAATAGATGGCAAACCTAGCTATGCTTTTTTTGGATTATTAAGTACAACAATTGCAAATATCTTACTTGATTATATTTTTGTTGCTCGATTGGGTTTAGGGCTTGGTGGTGCAGCACTAGCAACTGGCCTTGCTTTTGTTATAGGTATGTTGGTTGTTCTTCCTCATTTTATTGGGCAGCTTGGTTCAATCAAATTTATTATGCCAACTGGATCATGGAGAGAAATCCCACGGGCTGCATTTAATGGTTTCTCAGAATTTTTAACTGAAACCTCTGCTGGATTAATTGTTTTAGTTTTTAATTGGATACTAATCTCAAATGTAGGCTCAATGGGGGTCGCTGCTTTTACGGTAGTAGATTATCTAATGTATTTTTCATTGTTAGTTTTTTATGGTGTTGGGGATGGAATATCTCCATTAGTAAGTGTGAACTTTGGTGCTAAAAAGCCATTAAGAATTTTTACTTTTTTTAAGATGGGTATTGCTTCAAATTTAATAATTGCAGTTTTGGTAACGTTATTATTATTGTTCTGGAGTAAGGAAATGGTAAGTATCTTTTTGCCTGACGGCGAAGAAGATATATCTAAATTGGCAATTTCAATAGTTTCAATTGTTTGGCCCATGTTAATCTTTGCAGGTGCTAATATAGCTTTCATAAGTTATTTTACAGGTATGCAATGTGCCAAAGAGTCAGCTTTAATAGCATTGGCGCGTTCGATTATTTTTCCAGTTACACTAATATTGCTCTTTTGGTATTTATTTGGCTTTATGGCAGTCTTTTATGCTCTACCAGTTTCTGAAATATGTGTTTTTATTATGAGTATTCTAATACTTAAAAAACGGATGCCTAAGAATTTAATTTCAGGAATCTAATTCTAGATATACGACGATTAAACAACCATTAGGGGAGTATGATGTATGTTCTGATCCCTTCCTAAGCCAAACTAAATCACCAGGACCGTATTTGGTTCCGTCATGGTCTACTAGATCACCTTCGATAATATAAAACTCTTCATCGCTCTGATGTTTATGTGCAATTGTCGTTTGACCAGGTGTCATTCGGTATATGTGAAACCCACTTCCAAGTGCTTTACTATCACCTAATTGCAAAACAGAACCGTCCTCTATACCATTGCTTATAAAGGGTACATAATCGGCGTTTTTTATATTAACAACACGCCTATCTTCTGATGCAATTGGCTTTAATTTTTCCATGTGGTCCTCTTTTACTTTCTTTTTGCAATTAATTTTATTTGTCAATTTTTGAGATTTTTTCTGCTACCTCTATTCCACTTAGATATGCCCCATGTACTGTTGCTTGAGTATTTGACATCGTTGCTTCGCCAGCAAAAAACAATCGATCATCTAACGGTTCTGCTAGTGTCTGGCGCGCGCCATGACCACCAGGCACTGCATAGCTATATGAACCGTGCGTATTTTTGTTACTTTTCCAAGCAGTTTCAGTTGTTTTATGTATAAACTTCACTATATCATTTCCAAAAATAGCCTTCAAACTATCCAAACAAAAAGAAGTTGCTGTACCTGTACCATCCATTTCTAACTGTTCAGCAAAGCGTCCACCCACAAAACCTACAGCAGTATTACTGTCATAAAAACCAAATTCGATTGAACAAAAATCATTTTCACCAATGAGATAATCAGCACTTTGACCTTGATGTGCACCTTTCCATCGGGGATCAAACTCTAACCCAATCTTATTCAGTAATCCAATTGGAAGAAGATTAATGGCTTCTTGTTTTCTTGGAGGCAAGGCTGGATAGAATTTGATTTGTTCACGAGCAAGAACACCTGTAGAAACAGTTAAAACTGCATATTTCGCATTTATTATTCCTTGTGGAGTTTCAACCTTTACACCACTACTTGAATAATCAATTTTTGAGGCCGGACAATTAACAAAAACTTTGATATCTGAATAAATATTTTTTATGAATGTGCCTAAACCAGATTCAATTAACCAGTCGCCTTTTGTATTTGTAAAATGAAATACATCAAGTGCTGAACTTACGTCTGGATCTGCCGCCAACATAAGAGAGATCTGGTTTTTTGCAATGTCTTTCCATTTTGATTTTGGAATTAATTTTTCAACTGATAAATCGTCTTTTTGTGCTCCAATATTGTTTATATTCTTCCACATATCTTCAATATATTGACTGTATTCTTTAGTCTCTTGTGGAGATAGATCTCTACCATTTGAGTGAACCCAAGTTGGACACCAATTTTTTTTATGTAATTTAGCATTTTTTTTAATAGCAATATTTGCTAATGGATTTGTAGCAGCTGAGTGTAGCCAAGATCCACCAAGGTCAAAAGGTGTATCAAAAATAGAATTATTAGTAATACACCTTCCTCCAACATCTGAATTGGCTTCTATTACAATTACTGAATAGCCAAAATCTTTTAGTGACTTAGCTGATGATAGGCCAGAGGTACCTGCGCCTATCACGACAATATCTGGATTAAGTGACGCCAAAGTCATAGTAAAATTTTTCTCATAACTTAATTTTTGAATTAGATATTTTTTCAAACCTAGCCAAGTCAACAGGATCTTCATTATCAAATTTGCAACATCGTCTATAAATTTCCAGCATGGCTGCTGATAATTTGCCTTGATTGTAGAAATACATTGCTGCCCCGTATCTTGCATAGCCTGAGCCAGGATTGCCTATTTTGGAATAAAGAAGTGCTTGTTGAATTCCTATTTCGTTTGGATTGTGATGATTTGAATTCATTGTTCCTGAGCATTTATAAGAGATGTGTTTAAGTCTTTAATCTCGCTTTCTTTGGGTATTTCTTTAATATTATAAATAGGAAGTATTGCTCGTAAATGATCATGATGAGTGCGAACGCCGTATTCCAAATCTGAAAGATAAAACCCATCAAATGCATCTGATGTCATTGATTCATTTGACCAAATAGTCAGTTTTTGATCTTCAATAACTGTTTCACGGTCTATACGACTTGCCAAATATCTAGCAGCTTTTTGCTGTCTATCTTCATTAGGATAGCGATAAGTGGCACTTCGAATTATAGACTCATTCGTTGATATGGGAAATTCTTGATAGAATAATGATGTTTCCGGCGTCATTGCAATTACTGAATTTGGAAATATTCCGTAATAAACCCAACTTCGTTCAGACTCTTTTGGTAGATCTTTATGAGGTTTTGAGAATTTTTTATAATTACGTACACCCCAATGACGGCCCTTGGAGGCTGTAAACTTTCCTTCGGAGCGCGATACACCATTTATATAAGACTCATCATAATAATTTGATCCATAAAGGTCTTGGAGGGCAGGATGAGCCATCGCTACATGATATCCTTCATTATCAACATCACGAATGGATTTCCAATTTACTGGAGAGGTTTCAGTCCAAAATCCATCTGTTGGTATTTGTTCAGACATTTTATAGCCTGTTGCTTCTTTTTCGTACTTAGCTAATAATTTTTTTACGGATGGTTGTGGCCCTTTCTTAAAGCGAACAAAAACAAAACCATTCCAAATTTCATGTTCAACAGTGCGCAAAGAAAACTCATTTTTATCTAACGGTGGGAAAGATTTCGGTTGAGATGCTCCTCTTAAAGTACCATCAAGATTGTAAACCCATCCATGAAAAGGGCAAATTAAAGCATTTTTACAAGTACCTTGATCATTCGCCACCAATCTTGAACCGCGATGTCTGCAAATATTGTGAAACGCCCTTAATTCTAAACTACTATCGCGTAATATTATCGCTCTTTCACCACAAAGATCAAATGTTTTAAAGTCACCCATATTGGGTATATCTGAAATATGGCAAGCAATTTGCCAATGTGTTTTGAATATTTCTATTTCCAAATCAAGCAGTGCAGAGCTATGATATGTCCAGCCTGGCAGTCCTGATCTGTCCCAGTTTTTGGGGGGGCTTCTGAAATTTTTTATATTCTTTTCCATCGTCACATCCGTCACTAGACATATAATAAGGTATTCAATTTATCACCATCTTTGAAACATAAGTTACTAATTAATAGTACCTTTGATTAGTTGGGATAACAGTAATAATGGTAAACTATTTGACTGACCAGTCAACTTGACTCTGAAGCTTTGTTTGGAATAGCGTTGCCTTAGGGAGAAAAGTACAATTTAAATAATCTGGAAAATTAAAAAGATAAATTCTTTTAACTTCATTTAAATTTAGTTGTGATTAATATTTTGATCCTAAAAGGATTAAGCGCAAAATTAATAAAAAAATATTTAGGAAAAGGATACTCATTATGAAAATAACAAACAAATTTTTGAAGTTGGCCTGTTCTGTAGCAGTTGGCTCGCTAATGACTAGTTCGGCTTGGGCACAAGAGCGTGTCTTAAACGTAACGAATTGGGGCGAATACATTGCAGAAGATACAATTTCCAATTTTGAAAATGAATATGGAATAAAAGTAATTTATGATGCGTATGACTCAGCTGAAGCGATTGATGCAAAATTACTTGCAGGTAGTAGTGGTTATGATGTTGTTAGTCATTCTGGAGGTGATACTGCTCGTTTGATCAAGGCAGGAATTATTTCGCCACTTGATATTTCAAAACTGGATCAAATTAAGAATATTGATCCTGCAATTATGGGCCAGCTAGCAAAGCTCTGGGATCCAGATAATAAGCATTTTATACCTTACATGTGGGGTACTCATGGGGTTACTTACAACGAAGAATTAGTAAAAGCTACATATACTGACGCACCAATTGGGTCTATGGATATGATTTTTAACCCAGTGCATATGAAAGAGCTTTCTAAATGTGGGGTTTCATTTCTTGACTCACCTGGAGATATTATTCCTATGGCTTTAGCACATATGGGTCTTGATCCAAACTCAACTAATCGTGATGATTATACAGCAGTTGGTGAAATGCTTGCTGAAGTACGCCCTCATATAAAAACATTCGACAACTACGCGTATCAAAAAATGCCTCAGAAAGAATTCTGTGTGTCTGTTACTTGGGGTCCTGATGGATTACTGGCTATGTCTGGAGCAGCCGAAGCAGATACTGGTGTTGTATTGGATTTCTTTCTTCCAGAAGGGAAAGGAAAATCACAGTTATGGATTGATGGATGGGTTATTCCGGCAGATGCCAGTAACAAAGATGATGCACATCTTTTCTTAAATTACATGATGCGCCCTGAAGTTGCGGCTGCGGATAGTAATTATACATGGTATGCGACTGCAAATCTTGCAGGCAAAGCTATGGTAGATGAAGAAGTAACATCAAGCCCTGCAGCGTTTCCAACGTCTGGCCAGGTAGATCAGATGTATACAACAGCAATACTGCCTCCAAAAGTTAAACGACTTCAGACTAGGACGTGGACTAACTTTAAAGCAGGCAATTAATATTTATTTTAAAACGGCGGTAGTATAACTGCTGCCGTTTATTTATCCACTTATGTAATATGGTGAGTTTGAATTGGAAGATGGATTAATATTAGACAGCGCAATTTCTCAAAATGGTAAAAAAAATAAACCATTTGTGCAAATTAGGGGTCTAACAAAAAAATTTGGTGAAATTACTGCTGTAGATAATATTGATCTGGATATATATCAGGGTGAGCTATTCTGTCTCCTAGGGGGATCTGGCTGTGGAAAATCCACACTATTAAGAATGCTTGCAGGCTTTGAGTTTCCAGAGTCAGGAACAATAAGTATTGACGGTATAGATATGTCACAAGTACCTGCGTATGAACGACCAACAAACATGATGTTTCAAAGCTATGCATTGTTTCCACATATGACTGTTGGTGAGAATATTGCTTTTGGCCTACAGCAAGACAAAATTTCAAAAACTGAAATTTCTGATCGTGTAATCGATATTTTGAAATTAGTTGAACTTGAAGGGTATATAAAACGTAGGCCACAACAACTGTCTGGAGGACAAATGCAGAGAGTTGCATTGGCAAGGGCATTGGTTAAGAAACCAAAATTACTTTTGTTAGATGAGCCATTGGCGGCACTTGATAAAAAATTACGTAAACAAACCCAATTTGAATTAGCTAACATTCAAGAGCAAGTTGGTGTTACATTTATAGTGGTGACACATGATCAAGAAGAAGCAATGACCCTATCCTCTAGAATGGCGGTCATGGATATGGGTAAATTTAAACAAATTGGCACACCAACAGAAATTTATGAATTTCCTGAATCTCGTTTTGTTGCAGACTTCATTGGTTCTGCAAATATTTTTGAGGGAAAAGTTATAAATAGCAAAGCTGGACATATTACAGTTTCTACTGATGTTGGTGAATTGATCGTAAATTATGGGCAATCAGTTTCAGAAGGAAAAAATATATGGATAGGCATTCGTCCTGAAAAAATTCATTTGTCTAAAACTATTACGAAAAAGTTAGATGGAAATCATATAAAAGGTGTTGTTGAGGAAATTGGATATTTGGGTGAAACATCGATTTATAAAGTTCGTCTAGAAAATGGGCAAATTATAGATGTATCGGCCCCAAATCAAAGTAGGCCAATGAACCAAGCGCGTGGAATTACTTGGGAAGATGTGGTTTATTTGAGTTGGGAACCTGAAAGTGCGATGTTACTAAATTCATGAGTATTAGAATTAAAAATGAGAACAGCATGAACGCTGGAAAACACGATTCTTTTATAAACAGTATTATGCGAAGTCTCCAAGAAAATTGGAGGACAGTAGTAATAATTATACCATTTATTTGGTTGTTGATGTTTTTTTTGTTTCCTTTTTTTATAGTCGCTAAAATTAGTCTTGCTGAAATAAAAATTGCAAGTCCGCCGTTTACAAAGATGGTGGACTGGAGTGATGGCGGAATAATGACCGTTCGAATTGTATTTGATAATTTCCTCTATATTATTAATGATAGCTTATATGTTGATACATATTTTAATTCGGTCAAGATCGCCTCAACAGCAACAATAATTAGCCTTTTATTAGGTTATCCTATCGCTTACGGAATTGTTCGCTCTGGCCCTATTGCAAAACCAATTCTACTTTTCATGGTGATTTTGCCATTTTGGACTTCTTTTTTGTTGCGTGTTTATGCCTGGATGGGATTACTTGCTGATCAGGGAACAATTAATAATCTACTTATTTCTTTAGGGTTTATTAATGAACCAATTAGAATGCTATATACAGAATTTGCCGTTTATATCGGAATAGTTTACACTTATATGCCATTCATGATTTTACCACTTTATGCTAATATGGAAAAACTTGATGGAAGCTTAAATGAAGCAGCTGCTGATCTTGGATCAAAACCAATAAATACCTTTTTTAAGGTTACACTTCCTCTTACAATGCCTGGCGTTATAGCCGGGTCGTTATTGGTCTTTATACCTGCAACTGGTGAATATGTTATTCCAGATTTATTAGGTGGTGGTAATGTACAAATGATTGGGCGTGTTTTATTCAACGAGTTTTCTCGAAATACTGACTGGCCTGTTGCTTCAGCAGTTGCAATTGCAATGCTATTTTTACTCGTTTTGCCAATTATAATATTTCAGTATTATCAAGGCAAAGCAGCGGAGGATAAATAGATTATGTATGGGAAGCGCTCTAGATTTTTAACTATAATGTTAACGATTGGAATGGCATTCTTTTATATTCCAATGATCCTTCTCGTGGTCTACTCGTTTAATTACTCTAAATTAGTTCCTGTTTGGGGTGGTTGGTCAACTAGATGGTATAAAGTATTATTTGAGTCTGAAGAGGTCTGGGCTGCAGTCAATATAAGTTTAAAAATTGCACTTGTGAACGCAACCTTTGCAACAATACTTGGAATGTTGGCTGCATTGTCGATGGTAAGGTTTGGTAAATTTAGAGGCCGTACTTTGTTTGGTGGAATGCTAGTTGCACCATTAGTTATGCCTGAGGTAATTACGGGCCTTTCACTTTTAGTTATGTTTATCACATTAAAGCAACTTTTTGGTTGGCCAGAAAACCGCGGCTTTGTAACAATTACAATTGCACACATTACATTTTCAATGGCTTATGTTGCAGTGACCATTCAGGCCAGGTTAACTGGAATGGGACAATCATTAGAAGAAGCTGCGTCTGATCTTGGTGCTAAGCCTTTCAAAGTATTAACTGCAATCACGATTCCACGCCTTACACCTGCACTGATTTCAGGCTGGTTACTTGCATTTACTTTATCACTTGATGATTTGGTAATAGCGAGTTTTGTTTCTGGGCCTGGTGCAAATACCTTACCAGTTTTAATTTTCTCACGCATTCGCCTTGGATTGCGTCCTGATATTAATGCATTGGCAACGATTATTATACTTGTGGTTGCTGTATGCATCGCGGTTGCTGCACTTATAATGTTTCGTCAACAAAAACGTGATCTATTGGATCAAAAGCTTGCAGAACAAGAAAGATAACAATTAAATTTTTTAAAAGGGTTTAAAGAATGTCTATTACACTAACGACCTCGAATACACCTGATCTAGAAACACTCAAAAAATGGGATCGTCTACATCAGATTCATCCTTGGGCTGCAATCGATAGCTGGAGAGGTTATGATAATATGTTTGTAGATTCTGCTGATGGCATTTATTTTTGGGATGGAGATGGAAAGCGATATATAGATGGTCCTGGCGGGATGTGGTGTAGCCAAATTGGCTATGGACGCAAAGAGATGGCAGACGCAATTGCAGATCAAGTTCTCAAATTACCATTTACATCGCCTTTTACTAACTCGACACAGCCTTCAGCTATATTATCTAAAAAAATAGCAGATATGGCGCCTGGTGATTTGAATAATGTATTTTTTACAACAGGCGGATCTACAGCGGTTGATACAGCTTTAAGAACAATGCAATATTTTAATAACCGACGCGGCCTTCCTGAAAAAAAAATGATACTTGCTCGTGAAAAAGGTTATCATGGATCTACTTATTTAGCTCATTCTGTAACTGGAAAGGAAAGAGATAAATCCCATTTTGATTTTGCAACAAATCTTGTTCATTTTTTACCAGATGTGAATCCTTATATTCGCCCAAATGGGATGAGTATAGAAGAATGGTGCGATGCTAAAGTAGAAGATTTGAGATTGATGATTGAACAAATTGGCGCAGAAAAAATCGGTGCTTTCATTGCTGAACCTATTTTGAGCTCTGGCGGGGTAATTGTTCCTGCAGAAGGCTATCAAAAAAGAACTTGGGAGATTTGCCGAGAAAATGATATACTCTACATATCGGATGAAGTTGTTACAGGATTTGGCCGTTTAGGACATTGGTTTGCATCTGAGGAAGTTTTTGGAATTATTCCAGATATGATTACATGTGCAAAGGGGCTAACATCGGGATATTTACCTCTGGGTGCTTGTATTATTTCGGATAGAATATTGGAGATAGCAAGCCAGGGTGAAGAACCTTCCGCTTTTACAAACGGGTACACATACTCTGCTCATCCAGTATCTTGTGCTGCAGCATTAAAAAACATTGAAATTTTTGAAAACGAACGCATTTTAGAAAACGTGCGCAATGTGTCACCTCATTTTCAGAAGCGTTTACAAGATTTGATGAAATATAATATTGTAGGGGATGCACGTGGAATGGGTTTACTAGGTTGCATTGAATGTAAGGCAGAAGATTTAGAAGCGGAACGCTCTTTGGGGTCAAAAATTGATCAAGCATGTGAGGAGTTGGGACTTTTAGTTCGTCCACTTATTAATATGGCGGTCTTTTCCCCACCTTTGATCATAACCTTAAAACAAATTGATGAAATGTTTGATATATTGGAAGCAGCCATTATTAAAGTAGAAAGCGAATTATAATCTGGCTAGCTTAGATAAATATTTATATTTATATTTATATTTATATTTATTTAAAGATTTCTTGGCTGGGTCGATAGGACTCGAACCTATACTCTACGCTACCAAAAAGCGGTGCATTACCATTATGCTACGACCCAACGTGGACGCTGTTTACGCTGACTTTAATTGTCGTGCAAGTCAAAAAATAGCAATTTTCTCTTGTTTTGTATCTTCCATGCTTCTACTTGGAAAATATGAGAAAATTTGATGTAACTATTATTGGCGCAGGCGCTGCAGGTATGATGTGTGCTATACAAGCTGCCAGACGAGGCAGAACCGTATTGCTCGTAGACCATGCATCGTCTGCAGGCGATAAAATAAGGATTTCTGGGGGTGGTAAATGTAATTTTACCAACTTAGATATTAGATATGATAAATTTATTTCGAAGAATCCAAGATTTATGGCTTCATGCCTTTCTAGATATACTCAGTGGGATTTTATCGATTGGATTGTGTCATGTGGCATTATGTATCATGAAAAAACCTTAGGTCAGTTATTTTGTGATAACTCTTCAAAAGATATTTTAGAAATGCTAAATAAAGCGATGTCAGATGCAGGTGTTGTATTAGAACTTAATACTTCTGTTAATAATATAAAGAGGTCTCTCAGTTTTGAAATTGAATTAAGTACAAGTTTTGTAACGTGTGAGTCCCTTGTTATAGCATCAGGAGGCAAATCTATTCCCAAAATGGGCGCTACTGGATTTGGATATAAGACGGCTGAGCAATTTGGGTTGTCTTTAGTCGAAACTCGACCTGGATTAGTACCGCTTACATTTGCTCAACAAGAACTGCCTCCAATAAAAAAAATGTCTGGAACCTCAGTTGAGGCAAGTGTTTGCAGCAATAATGTATCATTCGATGAAGGCCTTTTATTTACTCACCGTGGATTATCTGGGCCAAGTATATTACAAATAAGCAGCTATTGGAGAGAAGGCGATGAGATTTCTGTTAACTTACTTAGAAATACGGATGTTCTTAGTTCCCTTAAAATTAAACGCCAGAAAAACGGAAAGCAAGCTATTCATAACGCACTAAACGGAATGTTACCTTCTGCTGTTGCACAATTTGCAACTGAAATGGCTAATGTTAATGGAAATATTGGTGACCAATCGGACGTTTCTTTGAAAAAATTATCAGATGCAGTTCATGAATGGAGAATAAAACCAGTCGGATCAGAAGGATATAGGACGGCTGAAGTGACATTGGGTGGAGTAAATACTGATGAGTTAAATTCAAGAACAATGGAGTGTAAATCCGTCAAGGGTTTGTACTTCATTGGTGAAGTGGTTGATGTAACTGGCTGGTTAGGCGGATACAACTTTCAATGGGCTTGGTCATCTGGTTGGGCTGCAGGGCAAGAAGTATGAGAATTCTCCATATAATCTGCATTGAATTTTTAGTAATATTCACCAAAACTATATTCAGTTTTGATTATTGGCTCAAAACCAGAAGATATAGCGTGTATTTATTTGTATTCTCTAAGCTTTTTTAATTATAATCTGATTGGAGATTTTTTTGCTAAAATATCAAATTCCATTAGTGATTGAATCAAGCTAGGCATATGATTTAATTTAATCATGTTTGGTCCATCGCTAGGAGCGTTATTTGGGTCTTCGTGGCATTCAATAAAAACCCCTGCTATTCCTAGGCTAACAGCACATCTTGCCATTACTGGTGCAAACTCTCTTTGACCACCTGAAGAACCACCTTTGCCCCCGGGTTGCTGAACAGAATGTGTTGCATCCATTATAATTGGAATTCCGTTTCGGGCCATTTCAGGTAATCCACGCATATCAGCAACAAGTGTGTTATATCCAAAGCTTGTCCCTCTTTCGCATGCCATTATTTTTTCATTCCCTGTAGAGGATGCTTTTTCTATTACATTATGCATATCCCATGGGGCTAAAAATTGGCCTTTTTTTATGTTTAAAATTGCTTCTGTTTTTGCCGCTGCTAATAATAAATCCGTTTGTCGACATAAAAATGCAGGTATTTGCAGAATATCTACAACTTCAGCAGTTTTTGAGCATTGTTCGGCAGTGTGAACATCAGTAATTGTTGCACATCCTAGCTTTAGCTTAACTTCCTGCATAACCTGCAAGCCTTCTTCAATGCCTAAGCCTCTTTTACCGCTCATAGAAGTGCGGTTTGCTTTGTCAAAACTACCTTTAAATATAAAGTTTGCTCCAAACTTATGGCATGTTTCCATAAGTTTTTCTGCTATCATTAAAGAGTGATCAACGCTTTCTAATTGGCATGGTCCTGAAATAATAGTTAATGGACTATCATTGGAAATTTCAAAATTATTTAATTCAATTATTTTTTGCATCAGTGTAATTCTTTTCTCAATTTAAATCTACAAATATGGTGTTATACTTAATTTCACAAGCTGAACTATATTTTGATGCATGAATAATCAAAATTATATCAAAAAAATATATTATTTATGCATAATTAGGCTTTAGAGACTTGCTCATAGTTGGGAAAACTTTAAATTGCAAAAAAAGGAAAGGAATTCATTTGTTACGGTCTATTTTAACAGCAATATTTTTATTCCTGCTTTGGTATTTAATGTCTGGTATAGATAAAACATTAACTTTAGGTTTGGGAGTTGGGTCATCTATTTTTGCAGTCTGGATTGTTCGGAGAATGGAAAATGCATCAGAATATGATAGCCTAAAAGTACATTTACATCCAATAGAGCTCTTTAAATATTGCATTTGGTTTTTATTAGAAATTTTTAAATCTAATTGGACTGTTACTAAAGTTATTCTTTCACCAAAAATGGGAATAAATCAAAATATGTTCAAGGTGCCATTTTCTCAAAAAAGTGATTTAGGGCAAACTATTTTTGCAAATTCTATAACCCTAACGCCTGGGACTATTTCAGTTGAAGTCGAAGAAGATCATTTTCTAGTTCATGCACTAACTTTTTTACCAACTGACCATGAAGCATTGGCTGAAATGAATAACCGCATTTCTAAAATCGAGGGAAATGTAACATCATGATTGGTACGATGCCTCATTTGGTTTTTTTAATTGCACTTATTTTATTATTTATAGCAATGATCTTGGTTTTGATTAGATTGTATAAAGGTCCAACTCTATACGATAGAGTATTATCAACTAATTCTTTTGGTACTCATACTGTTTTATTTATTGGAGTACTTGGCTTTTTAAGTGGCCGACCTGATTTTCTTGATATTGCCTTGTTGTATGCATTAATAAATTTTGTAGCTACTATCGCAATTTTGAAGTTTTTCCGTTACCGAGCAATTGGAGATGTTCTTATAAAAAGGGAGTCAAAAAAATGAACTTTTTAAATGATATGCTTCAAATAATCGCTTGGGTTTCAATTTTATTGGGAAGTGTATTGGTTATTATCGGAGCGCTTGGATCTTTACGATTTCCTGACTTTTGGTCAAGATTACATGCAGCCTCAGTTACTGATAGTGGTGGGGTAATTTTACTTCTAGTTGGAATGGGTATTCATTCCGGATTTAATTTAATAACTTTTAAATTATTTTTGATAGGTGTATTTTTATTTATTACTGGTCCTACATCCTCACATGCCGTTGCTAATGCTGCATTAGTATCTGGGATTAAACCAACCAAAAAAAAGCAAAAAATATCAGGTAATGATGGATGATTGATACTTTTACAAATACAGTATTATTTACAATGCTAGTTCTCACGGCTTTGGCAATTGTCCGCATGGAGCGACTTTTTGCAGTTGTGATGCTTTCAAGCGTATTCAGTTTATTGTCAGCATTATTATTTGTGACCCTCGATGCAGTTGATGTTGCTTTTACAGAAGCTGCAGTTGGTGCAGGTATCTCAACAGTTTTGATGCTTGGAACGATCGCATTAACTAAACCAGCAGTAAAGAAATCACGTCATAATGCTTTTGTCCCTTTAATTGTTGTCTGTATTACAGGTGCTGCCTTAATTTATGGTACTTTGGATATGCCCGCATTTGGTTCACTTGATGCACCAGCTCAAATTCATGTAGGTCCTGATTATCTTTCACGAACACCATCAGATATTGATGTTCCAAATGTTGTAACTGCAATATTGGGTAGTTATCGAGGCTTCGATACGCTTGGAGAAACTGCTGTTGTCTTTACTGCGGGAATTGGAGTTTTGCTTCTATTATCTGGACTGCGACGTCGGCGTGATGATGATGGAGAAGATATATGATTTTTCACCATTTAATACTCCGCGTTGTAACCAAGCTATTGGTTGGGACTATAGTACTCTTTGCATTATACGTTCAATTTCATGGTGATTTCTCACCTGGTGGCGGTTTCCAAGCTGGAGTTATAATGTCAGTTGCTTTCATACTTTATGGTATAGTTTTTAGTTTGGAATCTGCTAAAAAAGTGTTCCCTGAATGGGTTGTCCACAAATTACTTGCACTTGGTGTGTTGATCTATGCGGGGACTGGAGTGGCTACTATGCTTTTAGGGTATGATTTTTTAGATTATGATGCCTTCTCTCCTTTACATCCAACTCATGGCCAGCACTGGGGTTTATTAGTAATCGAATTTGGCGTTGGCGTTACAGTCACGGGTGTAATGGTTGCAATATACTACGCTTTTGCTGGTAGACCTCCATCTATGTCAGATGAGGAATGGTAAATGAACAAATTTTTTGAATTTGAATTTTTAGCTGGTCATATACATTATCTTTTATTCATAGTTTTAATGATGACTGGGCTTTTTATAGTTGTAGATAAAACTAATTTAGTAAAAAAAATTATTGGTTTAAATATTTTTCAAGTCTCAGTATTTATGTTTTATGTTTCAATTGGAAAAGTCACGGGTGGTACAGCCCCGATTTTTCCAATGGATTCAAATTACCATGTTGATAAAGATGCGTTGCAAGAAAATTTGTATTCAAACCCATTACCGCATGTTTTAATTTTGACAGCTATTGTTGTTGGTATTGCCACAACATCATTAGGCTTAGCTTTAATTGTTCGTATACGAGAAAGTTTTAACACAATTGATGAAGAAGAAATTTTAGAAATTGAACAAAAAATGACACGAGATGACAATATGAAATACGATGATATTTCAAAGGGTATGCTTTAATGGCAAATATTGCTCATGTAGCTGAACACACAACGCGAAGTCTTATAGATCATTTACCATTACTTCAGGTTTTGGTGCCATTTTGTGCGGCTCCAATAATTGTTTTGATTGGGAGCCGTAGATTGGCTTGGCCATTAGCATTTATTTCATCGGTTATTTCGTTGATTATATCAATAATACTAATGTTGAGTGTGCGAGAAGGGGGTTATATCACATATTCACTTGGTGGATGGGCTCCACCGCTCGGTATTGAATACAGAATTGATGCGACTAATGCTTTTGTTCTAACGCTGATTAGTATGATCGGGGCTGTTGTTTTGCCCTTTGCATATACATCAGTAAAAGATGAAATTCGAACTCGTGATCATAGCTTATTCTATGCCTGTTGGATGCTTTGTTTCACTGGTTTGTTGGGGATGGTTGCAACTGGAGATGCGTTTAACGTATTTGTCTTTTTAGAGATTTCGTCTCTGTCTACATATGTCCTAGTTGCACAAGGGGCATCAAAAGATCGGCGTGCATTAACTGCTGCTTATGACTATTTAATAATGGGAACCATAGGTGCTACATTTTTTGTTATTGGTCTTGGTATGCTTTATATGGCAACAGGTACTTTAAATATGGCTGATCTAGCAGATAGAATTTCTGATCAAGGTGCTAATCGAACTGTAAGATCTGGATTTGCTTTTATTATTGTTGGAATGGGACTTAAGGTAGCTATGTTTCCGCTTCATTTATGGTTGCCAAAAGCATATACGTTTGCACCTTCTGCAGTAACAGTATTTTTGTCAGCCACTGCAACCAAAGCAGCACTTTACGTACTAATGAGATTTGTATTTTCTGTTTATCATCCAGATTTTGCATTTGCAAAAAATACACTTGAAATTATTTTTCTCCCATTAGCTATAATTGCAATGTTTTCAGCATCTATTGTCGCCGCATTTCAAATAAATTTTAAAAAGATGCTAGCATACTCATCAATAGCCCAAGTTGGCTACATGCTACTTGGAATAGCTATTCTGAATGAAACAGGTTTAACAGCATCTTTATTACATATGTTTAATCACGGTTTTGCTAAAGCATTGTTGTTTATGGGTGCTGGTGCGCTTGTTTTACGTACAGGAAGCTCCTTTTATCTTCAAATCTCCGGAGTAGGGCGTAAAATGCCAATTACAGCGGGTGCGATTGTTATTGGTGGATTATCTTTAATCGGTGTGCCTGGCACTGCTGGTTTCTTATCTAAATGGTTACTGATCCAAGCCGCACTAGAGCGTAGTTCTGATAATAGTTTATATTTATTGGTTGCCCTTAGTGTTGTTTTGTCTTCGCTTTTAGCAGTCATTTATGTGTGGAGGTTATTTGAGGTATTATTTCTTCGAGAGCCAGATTTATCTATTCCTATATCAGAAGCTCCAGTTATGATGATTATACCAATGTGGATATTAGCTGGATCATGTGTTTGGTTTGGTTTTTCTACAGATCTTTTATATGATTTTGCCAATCAAGCAGCGCTTAATCTACTTGGTGGATCTATGGGCATGTCAGATTCTGTTTTAAATTTAGGGACAAACTGATGGAGTTTTATTATTTGGATACGACCAATGCTATTTATTGTGCGATGTTGCTACCTATTTTAGCAATGGCAGGTAATATGGCTTTTGCTGGTTCAAAAGATATCCGTGATATTTTTACATTGATTTGCGCGATATTAACGTTTTCTTGCGTATTAATGATACTTTCAAACGTTGGGAATGGTGTCACTCAAGCAACTAGTCTTTTAAATATATTTCCTGGAGTAGATATAGCTTTTAGTGTTGAACCATTAGGTCTTTTGTTTGCAATTATTGCATCTGGATTATGGATTTTAACGCATATTTATGGTGTTGGATATATGCGTGGTAATAATGAAAAGCATCATGCACGTTTCTTCGCATGTTTCTGCATAGCAATTTCTTCAGTTATTGGAATTGCTTTTGCGTCAAATATGTTCACACTATTTTTATTTTATGAAATCTTAACAGTTTCAACTTATCCTTTAGTTGCTCACAAGGGAACAAAAGAGTCTATCCGAGGTGCTCGTTTATATTTATCAATTTTAATTGGCACATCGATTGTATTACAATTAACTGCGATTATCTGGACATATGTATTGACTGGAACTTTAGATTTTACACAAGGAGGTATTCTTGAAGGTAAAGTTGCAGGTTGGATAGTTCCAATTCTATTAGCACTTTATGCTTTTGGTATTGGAAAAGCAGCATTAATGCCATTTCATAAATGGTTACCGGCTGCGATGGTTGCCCCTACACCAGTATCGGCACTTTTACATGCTGTAGCTGTAGTAAAAGCTGGGGTTTTTACTATGTTGAAAATAGGAATATATATATTTGGAATTGATTTTCTTTCAAGTACCGGCGCATCGGAATGGTTAATGTGGTTAGCTGCATATTCAATTATTGCTGCTTCAGTAATTGCTATGTACCAAGATAACCTTAAAAAAAGATTAGCGTATTCTACAATATCTCAATTATCATATATAACTCTTGGAATGGCCCTAGCTAATTCTATGGGGGCATTGGGTGGTGGTATGCATATAGCTATGCATGCAATGGGTAAAATAACCCTTTTTATGTGTGCTGGTGCAATTTATGTAAAATATCACAAAACTGAAATATCTCAAATGTCTGGATTGGGGCGCGCAATGCCTATAACATTTATTGCATTCTTTATTGGCGCATTATCTATCATTGGCTTACCACCATTAGGTGGTTCCTGGCCAAAGTTTTTATTAATAATGTCAGCAATCAATAAAGAGCATTATATTATTATCGCAGTTTTAATGCTATCATCATTATTAAATGTAGCTTATTTAATGCCAATTGTCGGTCGAGCTTTTTTTGCTCCTACTAAAGGATCAGTTTTTAAAGGATACAACGAAGCTCCTATTTTGTGTTGGTTGCCTCCTGCGATTACAGCTATTGGATGTATCTTTTTGTTTTTCTATGCGGGTGTGTTGCAAGATTTTTTAACCCCAATTGTCCAAAGATAGGTGGCTAGTTGAATTATGAAAAAGTTCAAAGATGAAACAAAAAATTATCCTTTACTTGGCAGATGGATTTCTTGGGTTGATAAACCAGGGAGTAGTCAAAAAATATTTTATATTTTGATATTATTATGCATTGCTTGTTTTGGACTTGAATGGACTTATGAAAAACATGCTTATTTTGCTATAGAAAATTATAAAGGTTTTTATGCACTTTATGGATTTATAGTTTTTTCAGGGCTTATCTTTGTGGCAACATTATTAAGAAAAATAGTTAAAGTACGTGAAGGCTTTTATGAAGAGAAGTCTATAGATACTGAAAAATATCCAGAAGATCAAATTCAAAGGATCGATCATAATGCTTGATCTTTTACATCAAATTCCTACAGCTTTTTTATTTTTTAGTTCAGCATTTATATTGTTGTTTCTACCACAAGGACTAGCCCGAAATTTTGTTTTATTGGGTACACCTATAATTGCAGCTATCCAAATTTGGACATTGGGAATGGGAGACTTTTCACAATTTTCATTTTTTGGCTTTGAATTAGAGTTAATGAGACTTGATAGCTTATCTCGAATATTTGTTCTTATTTTTTGCCTTGCAGCATTTTTAGGTAATTTATTTGCATGGCATTTGCGCGATACGATTCAGCAAGTTTCTGCGTTGGCTTATGCAGGGTCTGCTATAGGAGCCGCCCTTTCTGGTGATATGATTGCATTATTTTTCTATTGGGAAGGCACTGCAATAGCCTCTGTTTTTTTAATATGGGCTCGTAGAACTGAAGGTTCGTATTGGACTGGTATGAGATATTTAATCATCCAAATTATGTCAGGTGTTATATTAATTACTGGAGTTGCTTTGTACTATTATGACACTGGCTCTATTACTTTTGAGCTTATGGAACTTGGTTCGATTGCCACTTGGTTGATTTTCATCTCCTTTGGTATGAAGTGTGCTTTTCCATTATTGCATAATTGGTTACAAGATAGTTACCCAGCAGCAACTATTACAGGAACGGTAATACTATCTGCTTTTACAACAAAATTAGCCGTTTATGCATTGGCGCGTGGATTTGCAGGAACGGAAATTTTAATTTATATTGGTACTGTAATGGCACTATTTCCAATCTTTTTTGCTGAGATTGAAAATGATTTAAGAAGAGTGTTAGCTTATTCATTAAATAACCAACTTGGCTTTATGGTGGTTGGTGTTGGAATAGGCACAGAATTAGCTTTAAATGGTACAGCTAGCCATGCATTTGCACATATTTTGTACAAAGCTCTATTATTTATGTCAGTAGGTGCTGTAATGTATCGAACGGGAACGTCAAAGGCATCGGAGCTAGGTGGGTTATATAGGACTATGCCCAAAACAGCGATTTTTTGTTTAATTGGTGCAGCCTCTATATCAGCTTTTCCTCTATTTTCTGGCTTTATTACAAAATCGCTTACCTTATCTGCTGTAGCTCATGAACATTACACTTATATATGGCTAGCACTAGTCTTTGCATCTGCAGGTGTTTTATCCCACTCAGGAATAAAGATACCATTCTTTACATTTTTTGCTCATGATAGTGGTAGACGTCCAAAAGAAGCACCTTTACACATGCTCTTAGCGATGGGTATAACTGCCTTTTTATGCATATTTATTGGAATTTTTCCAAACTATCTTTACTCAATTTTACCTTATGACGTAGATTATAAACCATATACAATGGAACATATAGCAGGACAATTACAACTATTACTATTTGCTTTACTTGCCTTTGCAATTATTTATAGGCGAGGATTGCATCCGCCTGAAATTCGAGCAGTTAATCTTGACACAGATATTATTTATCGAAAATTAATTCCATCAATTGTATTGTATGTTAGCTTTGTTTTAACTGCATGCTTTAAGTTAATTAATATATTTCTAGTTTCTATTTTTGAAAGTTTGCTAAGCAGATTCCATCACAGTCATGGTCCAGATAGCCCGCGTGCAGCGAGTTGGCCTGCTGGAGCAATGGTTATATCCATTGCATCATTATTAGGACTTGCTTTGTTTGTTATATTTTTTAGTTAAATAATTAATATTTTATTATTTTAGGATCAATTACATGACCCCCATTGATATTGCGCATGCAGACATGAAAGCAGATGAAAGCAATGACACTGCTCGACTAAGGTTTTATGAGCGGTTAATTGATTGTGAACTATTTATGTTACTTGAAGCAGAATCTGATGGAATAAATATAAAACCAGATTTGTTCGAGGTTGAGGAACAACAAGTTGCTTTAGTTTTTGACAAAGAAGACAGGTTGGCAGACTTTGCTAATAAAATTGTCCCTTTTGCAGCTTTATCAGGTCGGTCTATAGTTTCTATGATAACAGAAAAAAATATAAGCCTTGGGTTAAATTTAGCAGTTGCGCCTTCATCTATTATATTACCACCTAATGTAATATCATGGATGGCTGAAACCATTTCCAATGGGCCAATTGTATCAAAAGCAAAAATAAAAGAAGTTTTTTCTCCAAGAACTCTCCCTGAAGTTGTTATTAGCGCTTTGGATTCTAAACTAGCAACTATGATTGGATATGCTGACATAGCCTATTTAGCCGAAGTAAAATATGATAATGATATGCAATCTTCAGTAATCATTTTTATAAATGCAAAAGCTGAAGCTGAGGAGGCTATTGCTAATGCAATTTCTGAAACATTAATTTTTTCTGGAATTGAAGCTGGTATTTTGGATGTAATTTTTCTAGATGCTAAAAATCCAGTATGTGCAAAATTAGCTAAACATGGTCTTAGATTTGATCTACCTAAACCAGAAGAAAAAAATCATCCAACTGCTCCTGGTCTAAACCCTAATAAACCGCCTATATTAATTTAATAACCAGAAAGTTTATCTACTAGATACATAAATGGTTTTTTTGTTTCACCTCGATGGATATTTTTTGCAACAATTTCGCATGCAGTATTAATACGTGTTGTTGATGCAATATGAGGTGTAACTAATACGTTTGGATGTGACCAATAGGCATGCTTTTTTGGCAAAGGCTCTATGTAAAATGTGTCTAAAGTTGCACCACTAATTTTACCCCTATCTAAAGCGCTTATTAAATCATCATCATTAATAAGTGTTCCACGACCAGGATTAATAATTGAAACACCATCAAGCATTTTTTCTATATTTTTTTTATTAATAATTTCTTTCGTTTCTTTTGTATTTGGGAGTAATAAAACTAATATCTCAGATGATGATAAAATTTTATTTAAGCCACTGGTGCCATAAAAACATTTTATATTTGAGTGTTTTTTTTCATTTCTACTCCACCCAGAAACCTTAAACCCAAATTCAGATAATTTATTTGCACAGTGCATACCAAGTGCACCTAAACCCAATATTCCAACGGATCTACTTTTTGATAATGGCGGAATATTTTCACTTAACCATTCACCAGGCGTTGCTTTATGGAATCTATCGGTACCTAAGTGATATCGTAATACATGTCCCATAACATAATCTGCCATGCCTAAACTCAACCCTGGCTCAACCATTCTTGCTAATGGTTGAGTAAGGGATTTGTTTGCAAGTGGAACTTCAACGCCAGCCCACAAGCCTTGAACTAATTTAACATTTTTAAAAGGTGTAAAATCTTGCAGTTCACCATTTGGAGCATAGATTATATAATCGATATCTAAGGGATTTTCTAGATTTTTTGTTAGTCTATAACTTATATTAAATTTATCTAAAGCTTGATTTAAGTGTAATTTATACTCATCCCACTCTTCAGAATTACCTGCGTAAAAGATATTAATCATTATCTTGTCCTATGTATATGTGCACTTTGCACTAAGCCAAATGCACCTAGTAAGACTAGCATTGCAGAACCTCCATAACTGATGAGTGGTAAAGGAACTCCAACCACTGGTGCTAAACCCATTACCATGAGCATGTTGACGCTAAAATAGAAAAAGAATGTAGCGGCAATACCTAAAGTTAAAAGGGCAGCAAATCTGTTATGATTTTGCATAGCTGTTAAATAACAGCAAAAAATTATTAAAATGTATAAAAGTAATAAAATAATTCCACCTAAAAATCCGAACTCTTCAGCAAAGGTAGTAAAAATGAAATCTGTATGTTTTTCTGGCAGGAAATTTAATTGACTTTGGGTGCCTTGCATAAATCCTCTTCCGGAGTAACCGCCAGATCCTAGTGCTATTTTTGATTGTGTAATGTGATAGCCTGTCCCAAGAGGATCTGAGCTTGGATCCAAGAAAGTTTCTATTCGTTGATATTGATAGTTTTTTAAGATTTGAAAATCTGTACCCTTTGATAATATGACTGCATAAACTAACCCGACAATCGAACTTATTCCAGCCATGAAATACCACAAACTGACCCCCGCTAATAACATTACAACTGCTGCTCCACTTGCTAATAAAATTGCTGTTCCTAAATCTGGCTGATTTAGGACTAGGACCATTGGTATTGTAGTTAATAATATTGGGGGAATAAGCCAGCGTATTTTAGATACTTTTTGATCATCTAACCAATCATAATAAAGTGCCAAAACCATAACTAAAGCAATTTTCATAAACTCACTTGGTTGGAGTCTAATAAAGCCTAAGTCAATCCATCTTTGTGCACCTTTTCCTGTTATTCCAAAATATTCTACATAAAAAAGTAATATTAGACTAATTAAATATGCATATATTGACATGCTTCGCCAAACTGAAATTGGAGTAAAGCTTATCATGATCATAGCTATAAAGCCTACGCAAAACCGGATAATTTGAGGTTCAGACCACTTGCTAAAGTTTCCTCCAGAAACAGAAAATAGCATTAAAAAACCAATACAACTGACTGCAATTATTAATAAAGCCAAAGGCCAATGGAAATATAAAATTTTACGAAACCCTGTTGGAATGCCTTTGTATTCTTCAGTAATAAAACTCATGTTGTTCTTCCAGATATATTTTTTCTATTAGAACGCTTTTGATCTGGTAATGGTTCGTAAGAGTTTTTACCTAAAGTTAATACTTTTTCCATTATATCACGAGCTATCGGAGCTGCTTTTCTTGATCCAGCACCTCCATGCTCAACAATTACAGATATTGAGTAACGTGGATTTTTATATGGAGCATATCCTACAAATAATGCATGATCACGTCGCTCCCAAGGAAGATCTTCATTTTTAGTAACGCCATTTTCACGCTCTTTTTTACTAATAAATCTAACTTGGCTTGTGCCGGTTTTTCCCGCTATTTTATATTTTTCATTTAAACGAGAGCTATATGCAGTTCCTTTAGGATGGTTTGAGACATCATACATGCCAGATCTAATAAGTTTTAAATGTTTAGGACTAAAATCTAATTTTTGAGCTCCACTCATAAAAGTAGGTTGGTTATCAATCATATTAAGTAGTCGGGGCTGAACTGCTAATCCAGAAGCTAATCGAGCAGTCATTGTAGCAAGCTGAAGGGGAGATGTCAGCACAAAGCCTTGCCCGATCCCTGCATTGGCTGTGTCGCCTATAAACCAATCTTGGTTTTTATTTTTTTGCTTCCACTGTTTTGTTGGCATTAATCCAGTACGAACAGCAGGCAAGGGCAAATCATGTTTTATACCAAGCCCAAGTTTTCGGGCAGTTTTTGTTATTTTTTCTATTCCAACTCTTATTGCAATATCATAAAAGAAAACATCACAAGAATAGCGTAATGCTTCTCTTAGAGTTACTTTTCCGTGGCCGCCTCTTCGCCAACAATGGAATTTACGTCCGTTTATGTCTTTATGGCCTGGGCAATGAATCCCTTCACTTTCGTTTATTACTCCATCTGTTAGCCCTGCCAGAGCTACAACCATTTTAAATGTTGAGCCAGGAGGGTATAAGCCTTGAACTGTTTTATTCGCTAATGGTCTATATTTATTATCATTTAGAGCTTTCCAGTCAGGGACTGATATTCCGTTTACAAACTTATTGGGGTCAAATGTTGGTGCTGAAGCAAGTGCTAATATATCGCCATTGTTCACATCCATAACCACAGCAGCGGAGCTTTCACCTTGCATACGCTCTGTAGCAAACCTTTGCAAATCATGACCAATTGTTAGTTGTAAATTTACTCCAGGTAATCCGGCTTTGTCTTTTAACACTCGCATCACACGGCCGACTGAATTTACTTCGATTGTTTTAAAACCAGCCTTACCACGGAGTGGTTTCTCAACTTTAGCTTCTATGCCATTTTTTCCAATTTGGAATCTTGGAATAAGAAGGAGGGGATCCTTGTCGTCAATTTGGGATAAATCATAATCACTAACTGGACCCACATATCCAATTATGTGTGCAAAATCTGCTCCAATAGGATATTTTCTATTTAATCCTAGCTTTGGTATAATTCCTGGCAAAGATGGTGAGTTTACAGATACTGCTGCTATATGCTCCCATTCAAGTCCAGTAGCAACTGTCACGGGCACAAAAGCTCTTCTAATGGATATCTCTTTTAACACCTCTAAAATACGTTTTTCTGATAGGGGAATTAACTCTGCAAGACGATAAAGTACAGATTTAGGATTTGTTGCTTGTTCACGTATAATTTCAATTGTGTAGACTTGCCGGTTTAATGCTAATGTGTTCCCAGTTCGATCATATATTATGCCTCTAGCAGGTGGTTGTAGCCGAATGTTAATTCTATTTTCTTCGGCAAGCAGCCGAAATTTATCAGCTTCTTTAACCCCTAATTGGTTCATGCGCCAAGCAAGTGTACCTGTTATTCCTAGCTGCATTCCAGCTAATAATATTGCGCGCCTTCTGAATCGTCTAGGAGTTTTAACTGGCCGATTCATGATCTATTCCTTATGGAATACGAGATGCTTTCTTCAGATTTTTTTACTTTAAATATAATTCTTACAAGTCCTACAATAATAGGATAAATCAATATATCCACCCCAATTTGTGGAAATATATTAATCCAATTCTGTCTTTCTGAAAGTGTAAATATAAGTAATATTTGTTTTGATATACTTGCCAGTAATAATATAATTGCAATTAATAACCATTCACTAAAAAATAACATTTCTATAAAAGCTGGACGGTTACGCCTCACAAATTCTGTTATGATTATTGTTATAAAAGTATTTAAGCCAAGCGGTTTAGTAAGTAAAAAATCACTTAGCATAAAAACTAAAAATATAAGCCAAATTGGTACATAATCTGGATTACGGATTATTAATACTAATGTAATTAGTAACATAATTTCAGGTAACAATATATTTACAGGAACAAGTGAAATTGGTGCTAATAAAATAAAATGACCAAGAATAAATATTAAAAAATATAAAGATTGGTTTAAGAGCACTTTTGTTTTGTATGATTTAATCATCAGATTCAGCCTTTGTTAAGGCCGGACCAATCAAGCGACTTGGTTGATTAATTGTTGCATTAGGTGAATGCCTTATAATTCTTAAATATTCTAAACCACTAAAATTTGCAGATAATTGGGCTTTAAATTGGTTTAAGTTATTAAGTGATACTTGGCCTATAAGTAAATTAGCTGGAAAAACTCCACCATCACCTGATGTAAGTATTCTATCACCTGGCTGTATTTGCTTATTATTTTCTATAAATAATAAATTTGGCTGAATGCTATTGTCACCTGATAAAATAGCACGTTGATTAGATGGTTTAATTAATACTGGAACATTACTTGAAGTATCTGTTAGAAATAATACTCGGGATGTTTTTTTACCAACACCAGAAATTCGCCCAACTAACCCTAGGCCATCCATTGCAGCCCAACCTTCTACTATACCATCTAAGGAGCCTAAATTTATGATAGCAGATTGTCTGAAAATATTGCCACTATCTACTAGTATTTTCCCAGATACATAATTTAATTTTGGGTTTAATTTAACTTTATTTAAATCTAACAAGCGTGCATTTTCTTGTTCAAGTTGTAATGCTGCCTCGCGCCATGATCTCATCTTCTGCAACTCATTGCGCAGTTCTTGGTTCTGATCATAAAGGCGTTTATAGTTTTGGAAATTCTGTGCCATTTGTGATACTTTTGTGGCAGGTGTGATAGCCCAATCTAAGTTGGGAACAATTTTATCTATAACAGCTATTCGAATAAGTTCTGCACGTGGATTATCAATTCGCCATAATATAAAAAAAGAAAATGATATTATTATAATTGCCGCTATCCCTATAAAAGCTAGTGGTCTTATAAATTTTCCATCGTCGTGTTTTTTATCTATCAATTGTTATTCCAAGTAGAATTGAATTAGGCTTCAAAGTCTAAAATGTGAGATAGTTGTTTTTCATACTCTAATGACTTTCCTGTACCTAAAGCGACACAGTTTAAACAATCTTCTGCAATAGAAATTGATAGGCCAGTTTGTTCACGCAGTGCTAGATCTAAGTTTCCTAATAAAGCTCCACCTCCAGTAAGCATAACACCTCGATCTACAATATCTGCTGCTAAGTCGGGTGGAGTGCTTTCTAGTGCTGTCATTACAGCTTCAACAATTTGTTGAACTGATTCAGATAATGCGTCAGCTACTTGCGCTTGTGTTATTTCAATTTCTTTAGGAACGCCATTTAATAGATCTCGACCACGAATTTTAATTGATTTACCCTTACCATCAATTGGCATTTTAGCAGTTCCAATTGCTTTTTTCACACGTTCTGCTGTTGCTTCTCCAACTAATAAATTTTGATGTCTTTTTAAATAGCTTATGAGTGCATCATCCATTTGGTCCCCACCAACTCTGGCAGATCGCGCATAAACAATATCACCTAAAGATAAAACAGCCACTTCTGTTGTTCCACCACCAATATCGACCACCATTGAACCGGTAGGGTCTGCTATAGGCATTCCGGCGCCAATTGCGGCTGCTATAGGCTCAGCTATTAATCCAGCTTTTCTTGCACCAGCACGCAATACACTTTCACGAATGGCACGCTTTTCCACTGGTGTAGCACCATAAGGAACACATACAATAATACGCGGTTTTGATATTTTTGATCTTGCATTTGCTTTGCGTATAAAATGTTTTATCATTTCCTCTGCAGCAACAAAGTCAGCAATAACGCCATCTCTCATAGGTCTTATAGCTTCGATTGAACCAGGTGTTCGTCCTAACATTAACTTTGCATCTTCACCGACTGCTAACACTTCTTTTTTTCCGTTTTTAATTGTATAAGCAACAACAGATGGTTCATTTAATATTACACCCTTACCCTTAACATAAACTAATGTATTGGCTGTTCCCAAATCTATAGCCATATCAGAAGTAAACATATTTCTTATTGAACCAAACATATTTGTTCTTTTCCCTTATTTTGGATTAATCATTTATTAAATCATACTTAGTCAAAGCTTATATTAAAAGCATAGACTTCATGTTCAACTTCAATAAGAGACCTCTAGGCTAATTAATGCTTACAATTTATACTATTCTAAAAGAAAAAATAATTTATCTATTAGTGATATCAAGTTGGTGCATTTTTTTCACGACGGACTAATAATTTATTTAAAGCATTAACATAAGCTTTTGCGCTTGCTACAACAGTATCAGTATCTGCAGATTGCCCAGTTACTATCTTTCCATTCTCTTCCATCCTAACAGAAACAGTTGCTTGAGCATCCGTACCTTCAGTCACTGCATGCACTTGATATAATTGCAATTGAGCTTGATGAGGAAATAGTGCTTGAATGGCTTTGAATACTGCATCTACTGGGCCATCACCAATTGCTTTATGTTTATGCTCATCTTTATCAATAATTAAAACTAAAGAAGCTGTTTGTGGACCTTCTGTACCGCAAATTACTTCAAGCGATTTTATTTGAATTGTATCATTTGCAGCATTGGTTCCCTCATCTGAAACTAATGCCAATAAATCATCATCGTAAACTTCTTTTTTGCGATCAGCTAATGCTTTAAATCTGACAAAAACATCTTTTAATTGATTGTCACCTAAATCATAGCCAAGATCTTTTAGTTTTGAGCGCAATGCTGCTCTACCTGAATGTTTACCCATGACTAAATTTGTTTCTGATAATCCAATATCTTCTGGTCGCATAATTTCAAAGGTATCGGCTGATTTCAACATGCCATCTTGGTGAATCCCACTTTCGTGAGCAAAAGCATTTTTCCCAACTATGGCCTTATTGTATTGCACCTGAAATCCAGAAACGGTTGCTACTCTGCGGCTAATATTCATTAATTTTGTTGAGTCTACCATCGTCTTAAAGGGCATTATATCGTTACGAACTCTTAATGCCATCACAACTTCTTCTAATGCAGTGTTTCCTGCGCGTTCACCCAATCCATTAATTGTGCATTCAATTTGTCTAGCGCCACCAGTTATAGCAGCAAGGGCATTTGCTGTGGCCATTCCTAAGTCATTATGACAGTGGGTCGCAAAAATAATTTGGTCAGCGCCAGGCACTCTTTCTAGAAGCATTCGAATTATATCAGCACTTTCAGATGGGGCCGTATAACCAACTGTATCTGGGATATTTATTGTAGAAGCTCCTGCTTTTATTGCAGTTTCAACTGTTCGGCATAAGTAATCTTCCTCAGTCCTTGTTGCATCCATTGGTGACCACTGAACATTAGGGCATAAATTTCTGGCATGGCTTACAGTATCATGTATTCGGTCAATCATTTCATCCATTGACAGATTGGGTATTGCTCTATGTTGAGGGCTTGTTCCAATAAATGTATGGATACGAGGATTCACTCCACCTTTTACTGCCTCCCAACATCTATCAATATCTTTATATATTGCTCGTGATAAACCACAGACTTGCGCATTTTTTGTATTAGATGCAATTTCAGAAACAGCTTTAAAATCACCTTCCGATGCAATTGGAAATCCAGCTTCAATGATATCAACACCCATTTCATCAAGCATTCCTGCAATTTCTAACTTTTCATTATGGCTCATAGTGGCTCCAGGAGATTGCTCACCATCACGAAGTGTTGTGTCAAATATTAATACACGATCTTGTTTTGTCATTTTATACCTCGTCTCTAATCTTTTATACTCGATGCTTAAATATATTATATTTATTCATATATTAGCGGCAGTATAAATAGAGCTATAGTTTTTTATTTTTTTTAAGATTATTTGGCGCATTATCTACCCCCTGAGCTTTGCGCCCAAAAAGATGAACGCTCAGAGGAAGCTCAGTAATAAGAGTGCTGATAATGCCAGAAGTGCACTATTCATGATTGCTTCAGGAGCTTGTATTGTTTTTACATTTACCATAATTTAATAATACTTGATTTAATCAAGATTGGAACCCTTAATAAACAATTCTTTTAATAAAAGTTTAATTAAGTGGTTTTTTATAATTAAAAATCTATCTGTCCATATTATAGCAATAAAAGATACAATGTTAAAATGAATGAAAATCATACTTTCAACTCAACTAGCAGAGCTTTAATAATAGGTGCTTCAGGTGGAATAGGATCAGCTCTACCTGAAGCAATAAATGTTGCATATGGAATAACTGACATCGTAAAAATTTCACGCTCTGATGATGGCCTAGATATTACAAATGAAGATAGTATTAAAAACCTTTTTGAAAGTTTAGATGGAGAGTTTGAATTAATTTTTGTAACCACTGGTGCATTAGAAATTAATGGTATTGGGCCTGAAAAAACAATTTTACAAATGACACCAGAAAATCTTCGAGCGCACTTTGAAATAAACACATTAGGCCCAGCTTTATTAATTAAACATTTACATAAATTATTACCAAAAGAACGTAGAAGTATTTTAGTTATTCTAACTGCAAGAGTTGGATCAATCGGTGATAATAATTTAGGTGGATGGATTAGTTATCGTACTTCTAAGGCTGCCGTTCATCAAATAATAAGAACTTCGGCTTTAGAAATTAAAAATAAGTTTAAGGAATCAATTTGCATAGCCTTACATCCTGGCACTGTTAAGACTAATCTTACTCAGAAATACGTTGGTAATCACCCAAGTGTTTCACCAGATCAAGCTGCAAAGAATATCTTGAATGTAATTAATTCTTTATCTCAAGAAGATACTGGTAATTTTTTTGATTGGGCAGGCAAAAAAGTTGAATGGTAAAAGGTTTTTACTAATTTGAATCACATAAGAGGAGTTTTTTCCCTTCCAGTATCCCATATACCTTTAAAGACTCTTCCTGATGTGTAAATCATTTTCCCAACGCCATGTGGTTGAGCTTTTTTTAAGTAGCCAGAGTATATATTCCCATTACTATAGGTTGCTTTTCCAAGTCCAGTAATCTCACCATCAGTCCAATCACCAATATATCGAAAACCATTTGTTAACTTTAATTCGCCTTTTCCATGTGGGCGACCTGATTCAAAAGATCCATTATATGTCGATCCGTCGGGTTGGATTTCTAATCCAATTCCTTGTTTTAAACCTTCATACCAATCACCATCGTAAGAATGACCATCAAGGTAAGTAATCTTTCCATTACCATGGTTTTTTGCATTTTTGAAATTGCCAATGTAGATTGAACCATCTGCAAAAACTGCTCTACCATTTCCCTCTATTCTACCATTTACCCAACTTCCTGAATAAATACTGCCATCAGAATAATTTAAATTTCCATATCCATGTGGCTTACCTGCTAAATACTTTCCTAAGTATATGGAGCCATCCAAGTAAGTAGTTTTAGCACTTCCCTGAACAATATCGTTCCGCCATTCGCCATCTATTATATGACCATTTTTACTTGTAAATATTCCATTACCATGGCGTTTGTTTTTCTTGAATTGACCATGATAGATATCACCATTAGAATAATTAACTTTTCCTAATCCATGGCGTTTTCCATCAAGAAAGCTTCCTTTGTAATTTTCACCATTAACCATTTTCAAATGGCCATTTCCTGAAAATTTATCGTTAATCCACTCTCCTACATAGGTTGTGCCATTAATATATTTGATTTCGCCAAAACCATATCGTTTGCCATCTAGAACGCTACCAGAGAATATGCTTTTATCTTTATATGTAATATCTGATTTTCCAGTTTGCTTTCCATACAACCATTCACCATTATATGTAGTTCCTGAAAGTGTTGTAAGTATGCCCTTACCATGCTGATTAGCGTCCTTGAATTCTCCAACATAAGTAGATCCATTAGCATATTTAGCGGTTCCATTTCCAATGATTTTTCCATTGAACCATTCGCCTTCATAGCTTCCGCCATCTCTAAATTTTATTTTACCTTTACCATTAGGTTCGCCTTTAGAGAATTGACCAATGTATATTGAACCATTTGGATATTTTGCTTCTCCTTGTCCTTCAATTTCACCATCAATCCAATCGCCTGTGTAAGAAAATCCATTTGATGAAATATAAGAAGCTATACCATGTCTAATTCCATCTCTAAATGTACCTTGATAAACGCTGCCATCATCATATTGTTTTAATATTACTTCATTTTCAGCCCAAATAGGTGTAGCTGTAAGTGCTAAAGCTTTCAAAGTGATACAAACTATTATTGTTTTGATTGTCGACATTGATTATCCATATTTATCGTAGCGAAGTATTATTATTCTCATTAGACTCTAAAACTAAGTAAAACTAGGGGCAATCGTTTTAATTGTGCACTTTTAAAGATTGTAAACTCTGCTAGATATAAATTATATTAAAATATTCAAAAGGACTAATAATGACTGAAGAATTTAAACTTACTATGGCTCAGCTGAACGCATGTGTGGGCGACTTTGAGGGTAATTTAAATAAAGCTCGTCATGCATTTTCTTTAGCATGTAAAGAAGGCGCAGATATGTTAGTTCTGCCTGAAATGTTTTTAACAGGTTATCAAACTCAAGATCTAGTCCAAAAAAAAGCTTTTGTCGAAGATGCTCAGAGAGAATTGAGTAAATTTTCTGAAGAGTGTTCAGATGGCCCCACAGTTGGAATAGGTGTTCCAATGCGTGACGGTGATAAAGTATATAATGCATATGCTATTTTGCAAAATGGTAAAATTTTAACGCAAATTTGCAAACATCATTTACCTAATTATAAAGTTTTTGATGAAAAACGCGTTTTCAGTAGTGGTGAAATTCACGGTCCATATGTTGTTAATGGTGTCAGAATTGGATCCCCAATTTGTGAAGATGCATGGTTTTCTGACGTTTGTGAGACATTGGAGGAGACTGGAGCTGAAATTTTAATTAGCCCTAATGGTTCACCTTATTATCGAGGTAAGTTCGATAAACGCATATCACTAATGGTAAGTCGAGCGGTAGAAAATAAACTTCCAATGGCATATTTAAATCTTGTGGGTGGGCAAGATGATCAGGTTTTTGATGGAGGCTCATTTGTAATTAATTCAGATGGTGCATTGGCACTTCAAATGCCATTATTTGAAGAAAAAATTGAAACAATTACTTTCAAAAGAACATCAGTTGGCTGGGTCGCTGAAGAAGGTATAAAGTCATCATATCCTGATCATTGGGAGCAGGACTATCATGTAATGGTGTTAGCATTAAGAGATTATATGGAAAAGACTGGCTTTAAAAAAGCTCTTCTTGGAATGTCTGGAGGTATTGATTCCGCACTTGTCGCAGCAATTGCCTGTGATGCTTTAGGTTCTGATAATGTACGTTTGATTATGTTACCTTCAGAGTATACCAGTAAAAACAGTTTAGAAGATGCTACAAATTGTGCTAGTTCATTAGAAGCTAAAATACAAACAATACCAATATCAGAAAGTTTCAACGTTGTTTTAAGCACATTAGAACCAATTTTTGATGGTCTAGAACCAGATACAACTGAAGAAAATATACAGTCCAGGCTTCGTGGACTATTATTAATGAGTTTATCAAATAAGTTTAATGAAATGCTACTGACTACTGGAAATAAGTCTGAAGTATCGGTTGGGTATTCAACTATTTATGGGGATATGGCTGGTGGGTATAATCCAATAAAAGATCTTTATAAAACGCGTGTCTTTGAGACATGTCGATGGAGAAATAAAAATCATTTTTCATGGATGAAAGGTCCAAAAGGTAACGTTATTCCAGATGAAATAATAAATAAGCCACCAACTGCAGAATTAAGAAATAACCAAAAAGACTCAGATAGTTTGCCAGATTATGAAATCTTGGATGGAATTCTAGAGATGCTTATGGATAATGATGCTTCTGTTGCTGATTGTGTTGCGGCTGGATATGATCGAAATGTTGTGAAACACGTGGAGAACTTATTGTACATTTCAGAATATAAAAGATTCCAATCAGCACCTGGGGCAAGATTATCGCTAAAAGCTTTTTGGTTAGATAGGCGTTATCCTATTGCAAACAGATGGCGAGATAATAAATAAATATATAAACTAATTTGAAAATATTTGATATGATTTATGACCCTTGGACTCTCTAGAAATTCAGGCTATTGAAATTCAAATAGTAAAAGAGATTATAATGAAAACTACACGTTTTGCACCAAGTCCAACAGGTTATATCCATGTTGGAAATTTACGCACTGCATTATTTAATTATTTGATTGCACGTAAAAATGGGGGTGAATTTATTCTTAGATTAGATGATACAGACCCAGTTCGCTCTACTGATGAATATGCGGATGCAATCAAAGAAGATTTAGCTTGGTTAGGTTTGCATTGGGATAGAGTGGAAAAACAATCAGATAGAATAGATCAATATAATGATAGTGCTGAAAAATTACGTAAATCTGGTCGTCTTTATGAATGTTTTGAGACTCCTGTTGAGTTGGATTTAAAGCGTAAAAAACAATTAAATATGGGCAAACCTCCAGTTTATGATCGATCCGCTTTATTACTGTCAGACGCAGAAATCCAGAGTCTAAGATTAAATCGTGAGGGGCATTGGAGATTTAAATTAGATTTAGAGCGTATAAATTGGAAAGATGGTATATTAGGTGATCTATCTATTGATGCTGCATCAGTTTCTGACCCCGTTTTAATTCGTGGAGATGGTCAATTTCTTTATACAATGGCATCTGTTTGTGATGATATTGATTTTGGAATTACTAGTGTAGTACGTGGATCTGATCACGTTACAAATACCGCTACGCAGATTCAAATAATTGAAGCCTTGAATGGTAATGTCCCAAGTTTTGCTCATCACTCATTACTAACTGGACCGAAAGGTGAACCTTTATCAAAGAGATTAGGCACATTATCTTTAAGAGATTTACGTGCAAATGGATTAGAGCCAATGGCAATATTATCATATATGTCCAGATTAGGTTCAAGCGAACCTATAGAATTATTTGATAATTTATCAGATTTAACTGAGAATTTTAATATTTCTAATTTTGGAGCTCAACCTACGAAGTTTGATCTAAATGATATCAGCCCAATTTCGAAAAAATATATTTCTGGATTAGATGTCTCTGTTGTATCAGAATTTTTATTAAATTCAGGTATTCCAGCTGATAAAATTCCAGATTTTTGGCTAATGGTAAGAGATAACATTAATACTCAAGCAGAAGTTAAAAATTGGTGGAGCATATGTTTTGAAGGTGTAACGCCATTGATTGATAAAGAAGATTTAGAATTTATTAGTATTGCAAAATCATTATTACCGGTAGGTACATTTGATGAAAATACATGGAAAATTTGGACTTCTGAAATAAAAGAAGTTACGGGACGTAAAGGTAAGGCTTTATTTATGCCCCTTCGTAAAGCGTTAACAGGGGTGGAGCATGGTCCAGACATGTCAAAACTACTACCCTTGTTACAAAAAATAAATATTTAATTTTTCTTTAAATTTACCACCCTTCAATTTTGAAGGGTGGTATCTAAAATTTAGCCACGGCCTTTCCAAGGTATTAGTCGGCTTTCCGCTTTGCGCATTAATACTTCGATTGCAAATCCAATAATTCCAATAATAATAATACCAATAATAACAATATCTGTTAATTGAAATTTAGAAGCTGCAATAATCATTTTACCAGCACCTTTTTCCGCAGCAACAAGTTCGGCAGCAACCACTGTTCCCCAACAAACTCCCATTGCAACTCTTGCACCGGTAAATATTTCTGGAAGTGAGTTGGGTAATATTACTTTGAGCAGTAATTGTTTTTTTGTAGCGCCTAAAGAATAAGCTGCATGGACTTTTGAAATATTAACACCTGAAACTCCTGCTCGCGCAGCAATGGTCATAATCCAAAGAGCAGCGAGGAATAAAAGACTTATTTTTCCTTGTTCCCCGATTCCAAACCAAATGATGATTAATGGAATTAATGCGAGTGGTGGAACTGGTCGCATAAACTCTACAATTGGATCAAACCACCCACGGAACCAATTTGAAAGTCCCATTGCAAATCCTAGAGGAATACCAAATAGGCATCCTAATGAAAAACCTAAAATTACTCGAATTAAAGACCAAAACACATTTTCCCATAGTCCAACATTCGTATAACCTTCTTTATTGAGCTTCAAGAAGCTTTTCCAAACGTCTTCTGGTGCTGGTAAATATAATGCTTCCATTGTCATTCCTGCATAAGGACGAATTTGCATGCTACCTTTAGAAGTTAATAAAACTTCACCATTACCAAAGTTAATTTTTTCATTCCTAGATATTGGCTGGCCATTAATTTCTATAATATTAAAACCTTCAGTTTCTTTTGCGCCGATCTTTTTAGCGGAAAGTAATGCTGTCCGTCTTTCACGTACTTTTATTGCACTATTTTTTGCAAAACCTGACATAGAATTATCAGCTTTTTCAAGCTTTGGTTTATCGTTAAAAGTGTGTACCAGTAAATTTACAGTACCTTTGTCTCTTTTTCCGTAACTATCTTCTGCGGTATACTCAAAACTAGTTTTACCTAAAAATGGTGCTGGCAATTGGATTGGTCCTAGTAGGCTGGATCCAGTTGCTAGTCCCCAAAAAAAGAAGATTGCAACTACAGATGCAACAGAAGCAAATCTGTTTGCAACAACAGCACTTTCATCGCCAAAGGTTACTGTCTTTAAACTTGTATAGCCTTTAGCTTTATTACGACTATCAATGAAGAATTTGTGAATAACCCAACTGGCTGCACTAAATATCATGTAGATTATGAATATTATAGCAATTCCAAAGACCATCCAAATTGTCGTGGATAATAAACCGGCAACCTCACTACCCTCAGGCATGTTGAACCAAAAAAAATTACTTATCGAAGCAGTAATAGGTGTAATTGAATTTATCATACTAGCTCTCCGCTCTTCCCATAATTTCTTCTTCCATATTCCAAATCATGTTGAGAATCTCATCACGTGTAGGGCCAAATTTTTTATGTCGCTTTATTTCGCGTAGATCAGCGCCAACCCCTAATTCAGCAAAGGGTAAATTATATTCTTTATGTATTCTTCCAGGACGAGGAGCCATTACGATTAAACGTTCACCCAATAATAATGCTTCTTCAACAGAGTGTGTAATTAAAATAATGGTTTTACCGGTCTTTTTCCATATATCTAACACCAATGATTGCATTTTTTCTCTAGTTAAAGCGTCCAATGCTCCCAACGGTTCGTCCATAAGTATAACATCAGGGTCATTTGCTAAACATCTTGCTAAAGCAACACGTTGTTGCATTCCGCCTGACATTTCATAAATCATTTTATCTGCAAAATCTTGTAGGCCAACAATATCTAATAATTCAGTTACTTTTTCATCAATTTCAGATTGGGGAGTACCTTTCATTTTAGGTCCAAAACCAATATTTTTTGAAACATTCATCCACTCGAATAAAGCACCCTGTTGGAACACCATGCCTCGTTCAGAACTTGGTTTTTTAACAACTTCGCCGTTAAGATTTATTATCCCATCAGTTGGAGCTAAAAAGCCTGCAAGTATGTTTAATAAAGTAGTTTTACCACACCCAGAAGGGCCAAGCACTGAAACTAGCTCACCTTTTTGGATATTAAGATTAATGTTTTTTAAAGCTTCTACAGAACCACCATTCGGTAATTCAAAAGTCATCGAAACATCATTTATATTCAAGCCTGACATTAATGTGTCCATAAATAAAGTTTGTAAAAAGGGCGTGACAATTCATTTGTCACGCCCAAAGAGTAATTAAATTATTGAGCCGCTGCAGCTGCTAAATATGTAGTGTTAACCAAAGCATCATAATCGTCTAATGCTGTGATTTTACCGGCTGCTTCTAGAGCAAGTGCTTGACGTTTTAAATCGCCTGCTAACCATTTACCCATCCACTGGTCAGACAGCTGTGTTTCAGCTGACATGAAAGCCATAACGCCTAAAATTGCTACTGTGCCTTCCATATCCATACCAGCTTCAATAGAAATTGCTTCATACATTGGCTCAGGGTTTTCAGCATACATTGCGTTCATGTCTGATGTCACTTTTAAGAAAGTAGTTACAACATCAGCATTTGCTTCAGCAAAAGAACTAGGTGTTGAAGTTACATCGTAAATAACGCCTGATACAGCTTCTTTTTCAGGTCCTGAAAGCAATACGTTTCCGTGCTCTTTCATACGACGTAAAGGTCCACCCCATCCACAAACCATATCAAATTCACCAGATGCAAAAGCTGCTGCAGAATCTACTGGTGTCATATCAACAATTTTGAAATCACTTTCGGCTAAACCAAAGTGACCAATTTGAGCTAAAAAGTCAGAGTGAGCAGCTGTACCGATTGGTAAAGCAACTTGCTTACCTTTTAATTCAGCTGTGTTATCCGCATCAATTTCAAGTGATGAACGTACAACGCAATTATTGTTATCTGAATAAGTTTCAGCGATATCAATAACTTGTAAATCCTGCCCAGCAGCAGTCGCTACTAGAAAAGGTGTCACGCCTTGTGAATATGAAATATGTACATCACCAGATGCCATTGCAGCAGACATTGCAGTACCAGCGTCAAAAGAAACCCACTTTACTGGGATGCCTAATGCTTCATCATATAGTTTGTTGTGTTGTGCATATTGGTTAGCAGTTGGCCATTCCATGAAGTAGCCAACAACTAGTTCATCTAATGCCATTGCTGATGTGCCTGTAGTTGCAGCAAGTGCAACAGCCATAGCTGTGAGTGTTTTTGTAATCTTCATCTTGCGATCTCCCGTGTTGTTGCAAGTCTATCGCTTATTGCGACTTTTTAAATTCTGTTGATTAAACAACGAATCCGTAGGTTAGATTGCACCAATAACCCAATAATGACAAAGGTAAATATTTGTTGAATAAATTTGGGCTTTATTGCGCGACGAAAATACACAGATTCACGACAAATTTCGTTTTTAGAGGACTATTTTAAATATTTAAAATAGTTGATAGCGCTAACAAAATTTATTGCCAAAGCATTTCAGGGGTAATTGATTCTATGGGTTCCCCACCAGTTTTTATTAATTGATGGTATTTTTGAATATTTGGTAAACAGTGAGATGCAAAAATGTTGGTGTATGAGAATTTAGCATCTAAAAATGTTAAACTCCAATTACCAGTGTTTTTTTGCTTTGATGCAGCATTTGCAGATCTAAGCGTCATCCATCCTCCACAAAGTGTTCCCATCATCATTAGAATTGGTACTGAAACGGCACTTAGTTGGCGTAATAATTTTTTATTTTCTACAATATAATTAATGGTATCATTTGCTAAATTAGCAGCATCTAAAAGCTGCTTTGAGCTAAAGTTTAAATTAATATCTGCTTCATTTATTACCTTAGCTTCAATTTTGATTTCATTTATTAATTCTAAAATAGAAGATCCTTCGTCACGAAGTATTTTTCTATGTAATAAATCGTTTGCTTGTATGGCTGTTGTTCCTTCATAGATTGGCAATATTCGAGCATCTCTGTAGTGTTGTGCTGCACCAGTCTCTTCGATGAACCCCATTCCTCCATGAATTTGGATCCCATCTGATGCAATTGATACAGATCTTTCTGTCAACCATCCTTTCATAATTGGAATCATTAACTCTGATCGTGATAACCAAAATTTACTTTCAGAAGATTCACTTTTAGAAAGATCAATTGCGGCTGCTGTATAAAACATGATACCACGCATAGCTTCAATTTCTGAACGCATTGAAGATAAAAGTCTCATAACATCCGGATGATGATGGATGCTATCACCTTCTTTTCTATCTAGCGGTATTCCTTGAACACGTTCTGCAGCGTAAGATTTTGCTTGATGAAACGCACGATTGGAAATTGATAAACCCTGCACTCCGACGCCAAACCGAGCATCATTCATCATTGCAAACATGATAGATAAACCTTGATTTTCTTCACCTACTAAAAATCCTATTGCACCTTGGTTTTCACCAAATTGTAATACAGTTGTTGGTGACCCATTTATTCCTAATTTGTGTTCAATAGAAATGCATTTTACATCGTTTTTTTCGCCTAATGAACTATCGACATTTATTAAAAATTTAGGAACGATAAATAATGAGATACCTTTTATTCCACTTGGTGCTCCTTCAACACGAGCCAAAACTAGGTGGATAATATTTTCTGACATATCATGTTCACCATATGTGATATAGATTTTTTGTCCTTTAATGAGATAATGATTACCTTGACGAAATGCCATTGATTTCAAAGAACCTAAGTCAGTTCCAGCATGAGGTTCGGTCAAGTTCATAGTTCCAGTCCATGAGCCATCGATCAATTTTGGTAAATATGTTTGTTTTTGTTTTGGGGTTCCATATTTCTCCAAAGCGTGAATCTGTCCTTGGCTTAATAAGTGACATAATGAAAACGATATATTTGCAGAATGCCACATTTCTGCTGCAGCAGCAGAAATTATTTTTGATAAGTCTTGTCCGCCAAATTCTTCTGAAGCTTCTATTGAGCACCAGCCTGCTTCACTCATCTCTTTATATGCTTCTTTAAAACCTTTTGGAGTTTTAACTGAGTTATCTGGTATCCATTTACATCCTTCTTGATCGCCTGAATGATTTAAAGGAGCTATGACATCACGTGCAAATTTTGCTGCTTCGTATAAAACTGCATCTACGGTATCATTTGAGATATCATGTATTTCGGAAATAAGTTTATGTATTTCTGCTCCAAGTGCGTGTTGAATCGCAAATCTTAAATCATTTTCTGAAGCATCAAACATTTCGATTCCTTAAATCTTTTTTACTTTTTAACACTTGATCATTCTCAATACATTAAAAACGTTAGGTCACAGATATTATTTATTTAGTAAAAAATTAATCTAAATCTCACATTTAGTCTCCTTTGTTGTTCCGACATTGTAATGTATGATGTACTATGAAAAAATGAAAAACATAAACCGATTCATACATTTGCGATTACACTCTGCTTACTCTTTATTAGAGGGAGCAATGCATGTTAAAAAATTACCAATTGTTGTTTCAAATGAAGGCATGCCAGCTGTTGCATTAACAGATACAAACAACATGTTTGGCGCATTAGAGTTTTCAGAATTGGCTTCTTCAGAGGGTGTGCAACCTATAATTGGTTGTCAGTTGGATTTAGCTTATATGACAGCTGATAATCCTCGTGATAAAAATCCAAAAGCATTACCTATTGTGTTATTAGCCCAATCTGAAATTGGTTACCTTAATTTAATGAAGTTGAATTCATGTTTGTTTCTCGAGTCTGGTGAGGAAGCTCCACATATAACAACTGCACAATTACAAAAATATAATCAGGGAATAATTTGTCTTACTGGCGGCGCATTAGGTCCTATTGGTAAATTGTTGCAAGAAAATCATATTGATAAGGCAAAAATTTTATTAAAACACCTTTCTGAGATTTTTCTTAATCGCACATATGTTGAAATACAAAGGCATGGAAGTGATGAAGAAAAATATACATTAGAAGAGAAGAAAACTGAAAAGTACTTTTTAGAGATGGCGTATTCTTTGAGTTTGCCATTAGTAGCAACTAATGATGTATATTTTCCAAAACGTGAAATGTATGCTGCACATGATGCATTATTATGTATTTCTGAAGGCTCTTATGTTGATCAACAAGCTGATAGACGAAGGCTTACTCCAGAACATTATTTTAAATCTTCAGAAGAGATGATTGCATTATTTTCTGATTTACCTGAGGCAATTGATAATACTATAGAGATAGCTAAACGTTGCGCTTTTAAAGTATACAAACGTGACCCAATCCTTCCAAAATTTGCTGAAGATGAGGTTCAAGAATTAAGACGGCAAGCTAATGATGGATTGCAAAAGCGATTAGACGTAATTCCTCATGCTTCGAGTGTAAAGGTTTATCAAGATAGGTTAAATTTCGAACTAGATATTATTGAAGGTATGGGGTTCCCTGGTTATTTTCTTATAGTAGCAGACTTTATACGTTGGTCAAAATCAAATGATATCCCAGTAGGACCAGGCCGTGGCTCAGGTGCTGGATCATTGGTTGCATATGCTTTAACAATTACCGACTTAGATCCGCTTCGTTATTCTTTACTGTTTGAAAGATTTTTAAATCCAGAACGTGTATCTATGCCAGATTTTGATATTGATTTCTGCATGGACCGGAGAGAAGAAGTTATTCGGTATGTTCAAGAGAAATATGGCCGTGACCGCGTTGGTCAAATAATCACTTTTGGGGGATTGCTTTCAAAAGCAGCAATTCGTGATGTTGGAAGAGTTCTTCAAATGCCGTATGGCCAGGTTGATCGCCTTTCAAAACTAATTCCTGTTGAGGGCGTTAAACCGGTAAGTATTGAAAAAGCATTAGCAGAAGAACCGCAGTTAAGAGAAATGGCAAAGTCAGAAGAAGTAGTAGATAGAATGCTTAAATATGCTCAACAAGTTGAGGGATTATTAAGAAATGCATCTACACACGCCGCTGGGGTTGTTATAGCTGATAGGCCAATTGATGAGCTTGTTCCATTATACCAAGACCCTAGATCAGATATGCCAGCTACACAATTCAATATGAAATGGGTTGAACAAGCTGGTTTGGTTAAATTTGATTTTTTAGGTTTAAAAACACTTACAGTAGTGAAGGGCGCTGTTGACTTGATTAAAAGACGTGGTGTTGATATTAATATTGATGCAATTGATTTAGAAGATAAGGCTACATTTGAGTTATATGCAAGTGCAAAAACTGTTGCTGTATTTCAAGTTGAATCTAGTGGAATGATGGATGCACTGAGGCGAATGAAGCCAAATTGTATTGAAGATATTGTTGCGCTAGTTGCTTTATACCGACCCGGACCAATGGAGAATATTCCACAATATTGTGATGTAAAAAATGGGCGTGCAGATAGGGAACTTATGCACCCTTCCATTGACCATTTGCTTGAGGAAACTCAAGGGATTATTGTTTATCAAGAGCAGGTTATGCAAATTGCTCAAGAAATGGCTGGGTATTCACTTGGAGGTGCTGATCTATTGCGACGTGCAATGGGTAAAAAAATCCAATCAGAAATGGATAAAGAGCGGCCTAAATTTCTCGAAGGTGCATCAAAAAATAGCGTAGATTCAAAGAAAGCTGAAGAGGTTTGGGATTTGCTCGATAAGTTTGCAAACTATGGATTTAATAAATCACATGCTGCTGCATATGCTGTTGTATCATATCAAACAGCTTGGCTAAAAGCTAATTATCCAGTTGAATTTATGGCTTCAGTTATGAATTGCGACCTTCATTTAACAGATAAACTTCATGTATATTTTGATGAAGTAAAGCGATTAGAAATACAAATTATTCCACCTTGCATCAATAGGTCAGAGTCCTTGTTTAGTGTAAATAATGGAATGATTGCATATGCATTAGGTGGACTGAAAAATGTGGGTTCAGAAGCAATGCGATTGTTTACGGATGCAAGAAAGAATGGTGGTCTATTTCTTGATTTAATAGACATTGCACGACGCGTTGACTTGAAGAGAGTTGGGAAGCGTCCATTAGAAATGCTTGTGAGAGCAGGTGCATTTGACCAATTAGATAGCAATCGTAAAAAAGTTTTTGAAAGTTTGGACGCATTGGTTGGGTATTCTTCAGCAACACATGAGGAAATGAATTCTTCTCAAGGAGGCCTTTTTGGAGATTCAGGTGAAGATTTGCCAGCGCCTAGATTGCCTATGCCTGAAGACTGGTTGCCCGTTGAGCGCTTGTCTGAAGAACATAAAGCAATTGGCTTTTATTTATCTGGCCATCCACTAGATGACTATATGGGAGCATTAAAACGTAAAAATATTTTAACTTTGGAAGAGCTTGAACAAAAAGCACAAGGTGGAAAAATTATTGCAAAAATTGCTGGATCTGTATCGGGAAAACAAGTTCGAAAGTCTGCTAAGGGAAACCGTTTTGCTTTTGCACAGTTAACAGATCCTACAGGAGCATTTGAGGTGACAATTTTTTCAGATGTATTAGAGAAATTTGCTGATTGTTTTGATGTAGGCCAAAATGTAACTCTAACTGTAGAGGCTAATATTGATGCAGATCAATTAAAGCTTTTAGTCAGAAGTGCTCAGCCACTTGATATATCTGTGCAAGATGCAGCTGCAATGGGTTTAAAAATATTCGTTTCTAGTGAAGAAGCGGTTGAGTCAATTGCAACCCGTTTGAATGAAATATCAAAAGACGCTCCTAAACGTGCACTAGGCCCAGTGCATTTAATTTTATCACATCCCGAATTGCCTGGTGAAGTTGAAATTGCCCTTAAAAATTCTTATCCTGTAAATACACAAATCAAAGGTGCAATAAAACACATTGATGGTGTGTTGGAAGTTTTAGAATTCTAGCAATCAGATCACCAATGAGGTGGTGGAGTATCATTAATAGATATCCCACTAGCTGAGTTAGCTTCATCTTGAGCGGCTCTTTCCATTAGTAGCTGAATGCGACGTTCTGCAACGTCCAGTCGATTGGCTTGCTGGGCTACAATATCTGAGAGCTCTTCTGACAACCTAAGGGCTTCAGTCAATTTAATTTCTATTTCGATAATTCGTTCTTTTTGATCCATACAAAATCAATACAATTCTACGTTAAATTTGACAAGGCTCGCTTGCCCCAGATTACACGATAAGTTAGAGATAGCTTAACACAAGGATTAATAAATTATGGCTAAAGATAAAAAGAAAAAAATAATGCGGCCAAAGGCTATTCCACCAAAAGGGTTTCGAGATTATTTTGGAACAGATGTAGCTGAACGTAATTTGATGTTATCTCAAATTACAGAAGTATATCATAGGTATGGGTTTGATGCTCTCGAGAGCCCAGCAGTTGAAACAGTTGAGGCACTTGGAAAGTTTTTACCTGACGTAGATCGTCCCAATGAAGGTGTATTTTCTTGGCAAGATGATGACGATGCTTGGATGGCTTTACGTTATGACTTAACTGCCCCATTAGCTAGAGTTTATTCACAATTTCGCAATGATTTACCAAGCCCTTACCGACGATATGCAATGGGACCTGTATGGCGCAATGAGAAGCCTGGTCCAGGTAGGTACAGACAATTTTATCAGTGTGATGCTGATACTGTTGGGGCTCCAAGTGTTGCAGCTGATGCAGAGATTTGTTCAATGCTATCTGATACACTGGAGGCTGTGGGAATTCCACGGGGAGATTATTTAGTTCGAGTAAATAACCGTAAAGTATTAAATGGAGTCCTAGAGGCGACTGGAGTATCTGATGATTTTAAAAGAGCTAATGTATTAAGAACAATTGATAAATTTGATAAAGTTGGCATAGAAGGTGTCAGTCAATTATTGGGTGCTGGTCGGCTTGATGCATCTGGTGCTTACATTGATGGTGTAGAATTATCTGAGATGCAAATAGCTCCTGTTTTGGCTTTTCTAACTTCAAAAGGAACTAATGCGTCAGCAACAATCTCAAATTTACGCACAGCAGTTGGCAACTCAGAGATTGGATTACAAGGTATTTCTGAATTAGAAATGATTGGTGAACTCATGGAAGCAGGTGGATATGGTTCTGACCGTGTCGAAATTGATCCTTCTGTTGTTAGAGGCTTAGCTTATTATACAGGCCCCGTTTATGAAGCTGAATTAACTTTTGAAATATTAAATGAAAAAGGTCAAAGGCGACAATTTGGTTCAGTGTCTGGAGGTGGGCGATATGATGATTTAGTTAAACGCTTTACAGGCCAAGAAGTTCCAGCAACAGGTGTCTCAATTGGAGTTGATCGCTTACTGGCAGCTTTGCGAGAAAAAGGGCGAATGCTTTATAAATTAAGAGGACCTGTCGTTGTAACAGTAATGGATCGTGACCGATTAGCTGATTATCAACAAATGGTTTCTGAATTAAGGAATGCGGGAATTCGTGCAGAAATGTACATGGGAAATCCTAAGAACTTTGGAAATCAATTAAAGTATGCAGATAAACGTGGCTGTCCTGTTGCTGTAATTGAAGGCGGTGATGAGAAAGCAAGTGGAATAGTTCAAATAAAAGATTTGGCATTAGGAGCAAGGCTATCAAGCCAAATTGAAACCACTGAAGAATGGAAATCTCAGCCTGCACAAATGGAAATAAAGCGCACTGATCTAGTTGATGAAGTAAAAAAAATGATAGCTCGTTCAGAAGGTTCTATGTAATGCAAAATGAGCGTCGCGCAGCAATAAGATCTGAAGCAAAGCGTATAGAAAAATATTTTATAGATTCAGGGGCTTTATTGATAGAAGCAGACAGCTTACTTTCAGCAGAAACACTTCTAGATTTATATGGAGAAGATATTAGGTCTCGTGCATATGTTACAAATGATCCTGTAATGGGTGAAAGAATGATGCGTCCAGACTTTACTGTACCAATAGTTGAAAGACACATGTCAGAGGGAGCTGAACCTGCTCGCTACACTTATAATGGACCAGTTTGGCGTATGCAGGATGCAGGCTCTAAACGCGAAACGGAATTTATCCAAGTTGGTTTTGAAGTATTTGATAGATCCAATCCTGCAAAGAGTGATGCCGAAGTATTCTCTATTTTTAATGATATTCTTCCAAATAATCTTCAAACTTCAACTGGAGATGTGGGATTATTGCTAACAGCAGTTATTGGCTTAAAAACTACTGATTTGAGAAAAGCTGCACTCATGCGGCATTTATGGAGACCTAAAAGATTTCAAAGTTTAATGGAGTTATTTTCAAAAATTAACAATAAAAACAATAAAAAAAATTCCTACTCAAAACATTCCGATAAAGGTTTGCAAAAAGCTATTAAAGATGCAGGAAAATTTATTGGATTAAGATCTGAAAATGAAATATACTCTCGGATTTCTGCACTTCGGCATGATGCTAAAACTTCTCCAATTTCAATTGAAGAAGCAAGTGTAATAAATAAAATTCTAAATTTAAAAGCAACTGCTTCTGAAGCATTATTAGTTTTTGAAGAATTTGAAAAAATAATACCAAATATGGCAAAGGCTATTTCTGGCTTTGAAGCCAGGCTGGAAGCATTAAATAAACGAAATGTTAATGTAGATAAATTACCTTTTGAAGGTAGTTATGGATTAACAAGTATGGAATATTATGACGGTTTTGTTTTCAGCTTTTCCGATGGTGATACTATTATTGCTAGTGGTGGTCGCTATGATGCTCTTACGGCTGTACTAGGTGCAGGGCGTGAAATACCAGCAGTTGGTGGAGTTATAAGGCCAGACGCTTTTATTAGGGGGGGCGAAAAATGTTAAAGCTTGGTGTTCCTTCAAAAGGTAGATTGCAAAAAGATACAATTTCTTGGTTTGAAAAAAGAGGGTTATTACTAAAACGAACTGGATCAGAACGTGAATACACAGGTAGTATAAGTGGTGTAAGTGGTATTGAGTTGGTACTTTTATCTGCTGGTGAAATACCAAAAGAACTTGCAAAAGGGAGAATTCATTTAGGAGTTACTGGAACTGATTTAATTTATGAAAAGCTTCCGTTACATCAAACACAAATTCATATTGTTGAAGAAATGGGCTTTGGTTTTGCTGATTTGATTATTGCCGTACCAAATGTATGGATAGATGTTAATAGTTTACATGACCTTGACGCTGTTGCTGCACAATTTCGTCATGAACATGGATTTAGGCTTAGAATTGCAACAAAATATCATAATTTAGTTAGAAAAGGTTTACGTAATTTTGGTGTAGCAGATTATCAATTGGTCGATAGCCAAGGTGCGACGGAAGGAACTGTTGCTAATCTAACTGCTGAAGCAATAGCTGATATTACATCTAGTGGAGCCACATTAAAGGCAAACCATTTGAAAATGTTAAGTGATGGAATTTTGCTTAAATCTCAAGCTAGCGTATTTGCATCCAAAAACGCTGATTGGTCAGGGTTAGATAGCCAAAAAAATGACTTGTGTAAAAAAATGGGTTGGAAAGACTTAATACTTTGACTAAGTTAAATATTCTTAAAAAGATCGCAGAAATGCGAAGACTAGTAGCTCAGTGGAGGTCTGAAGGGTTAACTGTCGGATTGGTGCCAACAATGGGAGGATTACATCTTGGGCATAAATCTTTAGTAAAATTTGCTTCAAATAAATGTGACAGAGTTATTGTTAGTATTTTTATAAACCCAACTCAATTTACTGAAGAAGAGGATTTTGAAATATATCCTCAGACACAAGACGCTGATTGCGTGTTGATTAAAGAAGCAGGTGGAAATGCTGTTTTTATTCCAGATATATCAGAAATGTATCCTAAAGGATTTTCTACTAAAGTATCTGTTTCTGGGCTGACTAATATAATGTGTGGGGCATCACGGCCTGGACATTTTGATGGCGTAACTCAGGTAGTCACTAAGCTTTTGAATCAAGCATCTGCTAATAATGTATATTTTGGTGAAAAAGACTGGCAACAATTAGCAATTATTAAACGTTTGGTATCTGACTTAGATATTCCAACAAATATTGTAAGTGTTCCAACTGTAAGGGATGAATTTGGTTTAGCGCTTTCTTCACGCAATAGTTATCTTAACTCTTCACAACTTCAAACCGCACAAAATTTAAGCTCAGTTCTTCAAAAGGCAGCATATAATATTGCCGCTGGTGGTTGCTCATCAGTCGAATGTGATCTAGCTTCAAAAATTTTATTAAATTCTGGTATTGATAAAATAGATTATATTGAATGCCGCAATTCCCATTCATTAAAGTTAATAGAACGCACTAATGAAGATGAATGCAGAATATTTGCTGCTGTTTATATTGATAATGTTAGATTAATAGATAATCATATAGTTGTATAAATATAGCTAAATTATAAAGTTTTATAATACACCAAGTCTTGCTAAAGATTGTTGCATTTCTTCTGGTAAATCATCATCTGACTCTCGACTTGCAGAAAGATCAGAAGGACAATCTTCTAACTTTAAATAGCGCCAACCTTGAAAGGGGCGTCTTAAAGCTTTTGTTGTTGGTGTAAGTTCTGGATCAAGTTTAAATCCACACCTTCTTATTCCATCTGCACCAATAATTTCATCAAAGCCAATCATTTTTTGACGACATTGTATGGCACCTTTAATAACCCAATAGATTGAGCCGCCATTAAGTAACTCAGCTTCTCTTTTTGGCCACATTCTTGTGATGTGAAGAGAGTGTTTAATATCTAACTGAGAACGTCTTTCTTCCTGCCATTGTTTTAGCATTTCTATATTATCTGATCCAACACTAAGTTTGATTATGTTTAATTTTCCGCTCATACTCATAGATCTAGCATTGTGGTGTATTTTGTAAATCTTTTACAACAAAACCTACACTAAATTTTAATAACTTTTTAGTATATGGTTATAAATTATCTTCTAAAATAATATCTGAAGCACGATATGCTAGCATCATAGTTGGTGCATTTATATTTCCTGAAGTAATATTTGGAAATGATGACGCGTCTACGACGCGCAATTTTTTTATTCCATGTACTTGTAATCGACTGTTAATTACTGAATCAGATGGAGATGATCCCATTCTACAGGTACAACATGGGTGATAAACTGTTGAAGCTAATTCACGAAAATTATTTAATAATGCATCGTTATCAAATTTTGAAAAATTAGGATCACAAGCTTTTTTTGTAACTGATTCCATTGCTTTTGTAGCAGCAATAGTTTGTATCATTTGGCATGCCTTTATTGCCATTAATTTGTCATATTTAGTATGAAGTGAATTTGGATTAATTAAAGGTGGTATATTCACATCGGAAGATTGGATATTTATTGAGCCTCTGCTTGAAAATCTTGAAGGTTGGGCTGAAAGTAAAAAACCTGATTTTTTACCTACATATGTTTTTCCATTATTATTTGTTGAATATATTATTGGATTTGCATAAATCTGAAGATCTGGAACAATAGATTTTACACTACTGCGAACAAATCCACTTGTTTGATTAACAGGAACACTTAAAGGTCCTGATTTTGTAAGCAAGTATCTTAAGCCTGCAGTAACCTTGCCTACAAAATTACCAATATCTGAATTTAATGTTCTTTCATTAGTCATAAAATATTTAGTTATAGCCAAATGATCTTGTAACCCTTGGCCAACTTCTGGCAAATGATGAACTAGTTTTACACCAGCTTTTTTTAATATTTCTTCAGGGCCTATTCCAGATAATTGAAGTAGTTGAGGCGAGCCTATTGCACCAGCAGATAAAATAATCTCTTTATTTGCGTATGCACATTTTTTTACATTATTCACTTCATAAATTATGCCATCAGATTGTGAATTATTTATAATTAATTTTTCAACGATTGCATTTTTTATTATGTGCAAATTTTTTCTTTTTTTTGCTGGATGTAAAAAAGCATCTGCTGATGAAAATCGTTTACCATTTCTTGTAGTGTTATGAACATAGCCTAAACCTTCAGATGATATGGCGGTATTGTTTGGTTTAGGCCAATTTAATTCTCTTGCAGCTGCCATAAAGTGTTTTGAGAAAGGATGCATTTGTTCACTTAAATCACTAACGCAGATCGGCCCATTCCCGTAATTTTCTTTTTTTGAAATATGATTTTCTAGAGCGTTATAACTAGCTAAAACATTCTTCCAGCCCCATCCTTCAGCGCCAGCCTTTTCCCAATCAGAGAAATCGTTTTCCAATCCTCGGAAGTAAGCCATTGCATTTATTGAGCTGGAACCTCCAATTACTTTGCCACGGGGCCAATATGAAGATCTATTGTTTAAATTTTTATCAGGTTGAGTATTATATTTCCAATTAACTCTGGCGTCATTGTATGTGAAAGCATAACCAATAGGAGTTCTTATCCAAAATTTTTTATCTGAACCGCCTGCTTCTATTAGTAAGACGTTATATTTTGTATTTGCACTTAATTTATTTGCAATAACACAACCAGCAGAACCTGCACCAATTATAATATAATCAAATTTTTTTGACATTATTAAATAACACTTTGTTCCAGAATATAATAATATTTTTTATGTTAGATTTTATAAAACTTTATAAATGTTTATATTATTAAACAAACTTGTAAATTTTTAATTTCCAATTAGCATGCTTATGTTAATTCAAGGGATTCAAAATGAAATTGATTGATATAAACGCTGATTTAGGTGAGAGTTTTGGTTCGTGGAATATGGGCGAAGATGCTAAAATGCTAGATATTGTTAGCAGTGCTAATATAGCATGTGGAGGTCACGCCGGTGATGCATCTGTTATGTATGATACAGTTAAACTTGCGTCTCAAAAAGATGTTGTAATAGGTGCTCATCCTGGCTTTGATGATAAGCAAGGATTTGGGCGTCGAAAAATCCCTTTAAATATATTAGAAATTGAACAATTAATAGCATCTCAAGTGGGAGCTTTAGTCGGTGTGGCTGGATTAATAAATGCAAAAGTTTATTATGTTAAACCACACGGGGCACTTAATAATTGGGCTACTGAAAATATGGATGTATCCGAAGCAATTGTACGTGCTATAAAGTCATCTTTTCCCAACCTTTCTTTATTAGCTGTATCTGGGACAATGCTTGAAACAGCAGGTATAAATGCGGGCCTAAAAACATTTAGTGAAATATTTGCAGATCGTGGATATAATAAAAATGGCAATTTGGTTCCCAGAGGAGAAAAGGGGGCGCTAATTACTGACACTAAGTATGCGATAAATAGATTAGTGCATTTTTTTCAAACAGGAGAGATGCCAACAGTATGCGGTAATTTTATAAAAATGAATGCTCATTCTATATGCATACATGGGGATAATTCTAATGCTGTTGATATGGCAAGAAATATTAAAAGTATTTTGGCAGAAAATAATATTAAAATTAAATCATTTATATAAATCAAGAACCAAGTAAATTATTGAATTTTTGATTTATGTATCATGCTTGAGCGTAATAAAATTATCCAATTTGTCATACGTAAATTATTTTGAGTAATAATATTAAAATTAGAGAGATATTTTTGCCAATTTATTATCTTCTATTGACATTTGATGCCCAATACAATGTACCAATCGCGACATATCAATCCTAAAGGATGACTAAAATGCAAGCTTTTCGAACACACACATGTTCTGATTTAAATGCCAATCATGTTGGGCAAACTGTTCGCCTGTCTGGGTGGGTTCATCGTGTTCGTGACCATGGTGGAATACTTTTTATAGATTTACGAGATCACTATGGGGTTACACAAGTTTTAGCCGATCCAGATAGCCCAGTCTTTAAAGAACTTGAGGATGTGCGTTCTGAATGGTGTATTCGAATTGATGGGGTAGTAAAAGCTCGTGCGCCAGAATTGATTAATAAAAAATTACCAACTGGTGAAGTTGAAATTTTCATAAATGATATGGAAATATTAGGTTCATCAGAAGAGCTACCTCTTCAAATTTTTGATGAGCCGGATTTTCCTGAAGAAACCCGCTTAAAATATAGATTTTTAGATTTACGCCGAGAAACTTTGCATAATAATATTATCTTAAGGTCAAATGTAATAAAATCTATTCGCAATCGAATGGATGCTCAGGGTTTTAATGAGTTCCAAACGCCGATTATTACTGCTTCATCTCCTGAAGGAGCGCGTGACTTTTTAGTCCCATCAAGATTGCACCCAGGTAAATTTTATGCACTTCCACAGGCGCCTCAACAGTTTAAACAAATGATAATGGTTGCTGGTTTTGATAAATATTTCCAAATTGCTCCATGTTTTAGAGACGAAGATCCACGTGCTGACCGCTCTCCAACTGATTTTTATCAATTAGACTTAGAGATGTCATTTGTTGAACAACAAGATGTATTCAATACTATTGAGCCTGTATTAAAAGGTATTTTTCAAGAATTTGGTGGTGGGCGCGCTGTTACAAAAGATTGGCCACAAATTTCATATAAAGATTCTGCTCTTTGGTATGGTACAGATAAGCCAGATTTGCGAAATCCAATTAAGATGCAGATTGTATCTGAACACTTCAAAGGGTCAGGCTTTGCGATTTTTGCTAAATTATTAGAAAATGAAGGCACTGAAGTAAGGGCAATACCAGCACCAAAGGGTGGATCACGTAAATTTTGTGACCGTATGAATAAATTCGCGCAGCAAGAAGGTTTACCTGGTATGGGGTATATATTTTGGCGTGATCAAGGTGAAGGATTAGAAGCTGCAGGTCCATTAGCGAAAAATATTGGTCCAGAGCGAACTGAAGCAATTCGCCAACAATTAGGTCTAGAAGTAGGTGATGCAGCATTTTTCTTAGCTGGAAAACCTGCAACTTTTGAAGGTGTTGCAGGGCGGGCCAGAACCGTTATTGGAGAAGAACTAAAAATTACAAATTTAGATAGCTTCGAGTTTGCTTGGATCGTTGATTTCCCAATGTATGAAAAAGATTCTGAATCTGGCAGAATAGATTTTAGCCATAATCCATTTTCTATGCCTCAGGGTGGTATGGCAGCATTAGATGCAGAAAACCCTGAAACTATTTTGGGATATCAGTATGATTTGGCATGTAATGGTTATGAATTAATTTCTGGTGCAATAAGAAATCACAAACCTGAAATTATGTATAAAGCATTTGAAATTGCTGGATATCCAAATGAAGAAGTTAATAAGCGATTTGGAGGAATGGTGAATGCATTTACTTATGGAGCTCCCCCCCATGGTGGTTGCGCAGCAGGTATAGATCGGATCGTTATGTTGTTAGCTAATGAGGATAACATTAGACAAGTAATAATGTTTCCAATGAATCAAAGAGCAGAAGATTTAATGTTAGGCGGTCCATCTGAAGTTTCAAATGAGCAATTACGTGAACTAAATTTGAGAATTTTGCCTCAAGAAGATTAAGTCATTTCAAAAATAAAAAACTATGCTTCAAGAAATTAAATCGAGGCATAGATTGAAATCATTAATATATAATTACTTTGTATTTTATTTCCTATAAATTAAAAGTTCAAATTAATTTATAGGAATAGTAATTTAAAATATAATATTTAATATTTAATATTATCAGTCTTTTCTAAAGAATGGCTTATCTTTTTTGTCAAAATCACGCTTTGGCCCACGATCGCCACCTTTGAAGCCACCACGATCACCACCACGATCACCACCTTTAAAACCACCGCGGTCACCACCACGATCGCCACCTTTAAAACCACCGCGGTCACCACCACGATCGCCACCTTTAAAGCCACCACGGTCTCCACCACGAGATGGAGCAGTATCGTTTGCTTCCCATTTTCGTAGAATACTCATATCAAAAGTATCTCTATGAATTTGACCTTCATTGCACCAGACGCAACTTACTTTTGTACTTTGTATACTCTCAACAACAAAACGTGGAGAGCCTGATACTAGTACAACTATATCACCTTCAGAAAGAGCAGCCATAATTTATTCCTTTTTTTGATTTATGGCCGCGATACGCTCCTTTCTTAAGAAAGAAAAGAGTTACTTTTCAATTAGATTGTAAAAATCAAACATATCTAAAGTAATAATACCTGATAATATAATAAAAATAATTAAAGCACTAATAGGGATTGATATTAAAGTTGTATTAATTATGCGTTTCTTCATACTAAAATCTATAGGTGAAGATGCGTGGGTACCTTTTAGCACATTTCCAGTATCACCTTGAGTTTTAATTTTTATTTGTAAATGCAGAAATAAAACGATGAACCAAACAATTGAAAATAAAACTAATACTGCAGTAATTGACATAAATATCTCCTTTAATCTAAAATGGCTCAATTTATGAATTAAGCCAACAATTATTTCTATTTTTTTTGTTTTTTTTACGTTCTAATTTTTCTTAATAATTAAAATTAGAATTTAACTTTCTCGTTGGTAATTATTGTATTATTGCAATATGTGAAATATAAATACTAATGGATAAAAAATGTTGGCATCTTGGAAAATTTTTAGAAGATCTGTTTTAATTGTTTCAGATAACTTAAAAGAGGCATTTCGTATTTCGGGTGCCATCTTTGTAGCTGCTGTATTTGCCAGCTCAGCATTAAATGTATTTTTAACAGGTGATTTGATAATTGGTCCGCCTCAATTTCAAACTGTAACTAATGACAGTGGGCAAGATCAATTAATGGCATTAAATTTCTCTTCAGAAAAAATGATCGCATTACTTGGAGGCAATTTTATTTTCTTTATTGCAATGTCATGGATAGCTATTGCTTGGCATCGCTTTATCCTGATTGAAGAGAGCGGTAATCAATTATTCCCAATATGGAATAATTTACGGGTTTTGAAGTATTCTATAAAAACTATTGCTATAATTTCATCGGTAATCTTTATACTCATAATTCCTTTTTCAATGTTAAATATATTTATAAACGGACTAGGTTTAGTCGCAATATTACCAATTGTTAATATTTTACTATTTATTTCTTTTTACTATTTATTTTTCCGTGCAGGTTTAGTTTTACCTTCAATCGCCTTGGATGAAACAATGTCCATTCGCAAATCATTTAGAGAAACAAAAGATATATCAAATGAAATCTGGGGCCTAGCAGCTATTGTTATAACAATGATTCTTAGTATAGGGATTATATCTGGTATATTAGCACCCAGTAACATAATAGGCGTTCTTGTAACCTCATTTTTCCAATGGATTGTGGTCATGATATCTGCCAGCTTAATGACGACGCTCTATGGGCATGTCGTTGAGCGTAGATCAATTAATTAGACAATAATATTTATTTTGTTAATTATTTTTTCTTAGCTGTAGCTTTCTTCTTTGCAGGTGGTTTCTTTTTTACAGTTTTTCTTCTTTTTGGTGCTTTTGCAATTTTTTCATTAATTAAGACAAGTGCTTGGTCTAATGTTAAATCTTCAGGCTCTATTTCATTAGGAATTGTTGCGTTTATTTTTTCCCATTTTACATAAGGCCCATATTTGCCTTTCATAATATTTATTGGTCCATCTGAATCGGGATGTTCACCAAGTTCTCTTATTGGTTTTGCTGCAACACCTCTGCCACCACGGCTAGCAATTTTTTCAGCTAAAAGTTGAACTGCATGGTTCATGCCAACAGTAAAGACTTCTTCAATATCGGCTAAGTTTGCATTTGTGCCTCCACGATCAGAAGTACTTGGGGAATGTTTAAGATATGGACCGTATCTCCCAATATTAGACCAAACCATAATCCCATCCTCAGGATGAGGTCCAATTTGACGTGGAAGTGACAATAACCGTAACGCTTTTTCTAAATCAACATCTGCAGGAGGCCAATCTTTTGGTATTGATTGTCGGGGTGGTTTCTTATTCTCTTCTGAAACTTCTCCTCTTTGAACGTATGGTCCAAAGCGGCCTTTAAATGCATATATTTTATCGCCTTCATGTTCACCTAAGTTTTTTCCTTCAGGAGGTATGCCGCTTGAATCTTCTGCTCCTGGGGGTCCAAATGCGCGAGTGTAGCGACACTCAGGATAATTTGAACATCCGATAAAGGCTCCACCTGATCGCGCAGTTCTCATACTTAAACGTCCAATTTCACAATTTGGACAAAGTCTTGGATCTCCACCTTTTTCTGTTATTGGGAAAAGGTGTGGTTCTAAGACTTCATTAATTTTTTCTAGTACTTCTGTAATTCTTAATTCAGCAGTTTCCTGTATTGCTGCAGAAAAATCACGCCAAAAACGCCCTAAAACAATTTTATAATTTTCTTTTCCAGCTGAAACGCTGTCCAATTCTTCTTCCAAGCTAGCAGTATAATTGTAACCAACATATTGTCTGAAATAATTTTCTAAAAAGGCAATTACTAACCTACCTTTGTCTTCTGCAATTAATCTATTACCTTCTCTTCTAACATACTCTCGAGTTTGAATGGTTGTAACAATAGATGCATATGTTGATGGCCGACCAATACCTAGTTCTTCCATACGTTTAACTAAAGTTGCTTCTGTATAACGTGGAGGTGGCTGTGTAAAATGTTGTAATGGGTTTACTGTTATTTTTTCAATTAAATCTCCAATGGAGAGTTGAGGGAGAATTTTATCGTCATTGTCCACAACTTCATCATCACGACCTTCTTCGTAAACTTTTAAAAAACCATCAAATACTACAACCTGGCCTGTAGACCTCAGCCCAATTTGATTGTCTTCTGATGATATATCAATTGTTGTTCGTTCCATTTTTGCGCTAGCCATTTGACTGGCTAAAGTACGCTTCCAAATTAAATCATAAAGTTTTCTTTGATCTGCTTCTAATTTATTTAAGTTTTCTGCCGAAACCTCCATGTTTGTTGGCCTAATGCATTCATGAGCTTCCTGGGCATTTTTTGCTTTGTTTTTATACATACGTGCTTCAGACGGTATGTAGCTAGATCCATATCTGGCTTTAATTGCATCTCTGGCTTCTATTACTGCTTCTGGAGCCATATCTATGCCATCAGTTCGCATGTAAGTTATATGTCCTGCTTCATAAAGACGTTGAGCAGTGCTCATAGTTTGGCGAGCTCCAAAACCAAATTTACGACTCGCTTCTTGCTGTAATGTCGAAGTCATAAACGGTGCTGATGGATTTCTATTTGCTGGCTTTGCCTCTACATTGGTTACGACTAGGTCGCGAGAATTAACTGCTTGAACTGCTAAATCTGCAGAAACTTCGTTGTTTATATCAAATTTATCAAGTTTTTTTCCACCCAAAATTCGCAAAGCAGATTCAAAATCTTTACCACGTGGGGTTCTTAAAACAGATTTAACTGACCAATATTCTCTAGGCTTGAAAATTTCAATTTCCATTTCCCGCTCAACAATTAATCTAAGGCATACAGATTGTACTCGGCCTGCAGATTTTGCTCCTGGCAATTTTCTCCATAATACTGGAGATAAATTAAAGCCTACTAAATAATCTAGCGCTCTTCTTGCTAAGTATGCTTCAACTAACTCCATATCAACTGCCCGAGGTTTTTTCATTGCCTCAGTTACAGCAGTTTTAGTAATCGCATTAAATACCACACGACTTACAGGAGTATCTTTTTTAATAACTTTTCGTTTTCGCAGGGCTTCTTCTAAATGCCATGAGATAGCTTCACCTTCTCTGTCGGGGTCGGTAGCTAGAATCAGATTATTATCTTCTTTTAATGCGTCCGCGATCGCTTTGAGATGTTTTTTAGAGTCTGATGCAACTTCCCATTTCATCTCAAACTCATTATCGATATCTACTGAACCATCCTTTGGAGGCAAATCTCTTACGTGACCATAAGATGCCAATACCGTATAGTCGGAACCTAAATATTTATTAATGGTTTTGGCCTTTGCGGGGCTCTCTACAACTACAACTGGCATGATGTTCCTTTAAGGGTAAATGAACTAGGTCTATGGGCGCGGAACATCGGTTGTTCTTGAGGTGAATGTCAACAGCCACATTGAAAATTTATAATTTTTTTAATTTTTGTAAAGAATACTTTACTCGAAGCTTATGAAAATCATTTATTATTTTATATTTTAGATCCACCAATAGTAAGCCCTCCAATCATTAATGTAGGTTGCCCAACTCCAACGGGCACCCACTGGCCTGCTTTACCGCAATTTCCCATGCCAGGATCAAGTGCCATATCATCTCCAATAGCATGAATGTGTTTAAGTGCTGTGGCACCATCGCCAATTAATGTTGCACCTTTGAGTGGTGCACCAACAGTTCCATTTCTGACACGATACGCTTCAGTACATGAAAAAACAAATTTACCATTTGTTATATCAACTTGTCCTCCACCAAACCCAACAGCGTAAATTCCATCCTTCAGATTTTGTAAAATTTCTTTTGGATTTGTATTGCCTCCAAGCATATAAGTATTGGTCATACGAGGCATTGGAGCATGAGCGTAGCTTTCTCGTCTACCATTCCCTGTAGGCTCTACACCCATCAGGCGAGAGTTTTGCCTGTCTTGCATGTAACCAACCAAAACTCCATCTTCTATTAAAGTGTTCTTTTGTGATTGTGTTCCTTCATCGTCAAAACTTATTGATCCTCTGCGATCTGGGATAGTTCCATCGTCTAAAACTGTTACACCTTTTGCAGCAATCCTTTTACCCATTAATCCAGAAAAAGCTGATGATTTTTTTCTATTAAAATCACCTTCAAGCCCATGTCCAATTGCTTCATGTAATAATATTCCAGGCCAGCCTGGTCCCAATACAACATCAAATTGTCCTGCAGGAGCTGGTATGGCCTCTAAGTTTACCATTGCTATTCTTATTGCTTCAACCACTTTTGGTTTCCAATTATTGGAAGTGGTTAATTGCAATAAGCCATGCCTACCGCCGCCACCTGCACTCCCACTCTCGCGACGTCCGTCTTTTTCTACCGTTACGGAGATATTCAATCTAGCCATTGGCCTTATATCACGAACCAAAGTGCCTTCAGGTCGTAATATTTCAACTTCTTGTAAGCTTGCGACTAGGGATGCTGATACTTGGACGACTTTATTATTATATTCACGAGCAAAACTATCAATTTCTTTTAAGGTTTCTATTTTCACAGAAAATTCTGCATCTGAAATTGGGTCAATATCACTATATAATCTTTGATTAGTAGGTGTTGGTGCATTTGATAATTTGCTACCACCTGAACCAACAGCAAGTTTAGCCGTTTCTGATGCTCTAACTAATGCGGCTTGTGTCATTTCAGTTGAATGAGAATACCCTACAGTTTCTCCTTTTACAGCCCTTAGCCCAAATCCTTCAGATGCATTATAATTTGCAGTTTTTATACGGCTATCATCTAGCATTAAAGCTTCAGATCTTTGGCGTTCTAGAAATATTTCCCCATCTTCAGCACCCTTTAAAGTATTTTTAAGGGTGTTTAATGCTTGATTAAAATCAAAATTAGCTTCGAAAGGTCGAAAAGGTGTAGACGCATTACTCATTAAGACTATCCTATATGTTTAAGATGACAATTTGGCACAAGCGGCGCAATGCCGCAAACGGAAAGCTTGTTCTTTCTGCCTTATTATGGTTTTAGCTTACTAAAGACACAATCGAAGATTCCATAATACTGGAATTTTTTTAAAACAGGATGAAACGAATGCGAGTAAAAAACCTATTAACAGCCACAATATCTGTTTTAACAAGTACATTACTTGCCAGCACCACTTGGGCTCAAGAAAATTTGGGGTCATTAGAAACAATTGGTAAGCCTGTTGATGGTTTGATGGGATGGCAGCCGCCAGTTACTGAAGTTGCACGTGATATTCAAAGCTACGATACTTTTTTATTATGGGTAATTACTATAATATCATTATTTGTAACGGCTTTACTTTTAATTTGTGCTTTTCGTTATAGTGCAAAACGAAACCCTAATCCGGCATCTTTCACTCATCATACAGGTATAGAAATAGCTTGGACGTTAATCCCTGTTGTAATTTTATTATGTTTAATTCCACCAAGTTTAACTCTACTTTTCAAACAGATGGAAATTCCTGAAGCTGATGTAACAATTAAAGCTACCGGTAACCAATGGTACTGGTCACATGAATATGTTGATCATGAGTTTGGTTTTGATAGTTTTATGCTAGACCGTGCTGATCTTGAAGAATATGGTTATGCTGCTGATGAATATTTACTAGCTACAGACGCTGCAGTTGTAGTGCCTGTAAATAAAACAATTGTAGTTCAAGTGACTGGTGCTGATGTTATTCACGCTTGGACAATACCTGCATTTGGTGTCAAACAAGACGCTGTACCTGGCCGTTTAGCAGAGCTGTGGTTTAAAGCTGAAAAAGAAGGTATCTATTTTGGTCAATGCTCTGAGTTGTGTGGAAAAGATCATTCATTTATGCCAATTACAGTGAAGGTTGTAAGTCAGGATAAATATGATGCTTGGCTAGATGGGGCTATAAAAGAATATGCAGGTATCCCTAGAGTGGTTCATGATGCAGATGCAAACATGAATAAAGTTTTAGAGGTTGAAGCTTCAAAAAATTAATTAATTTTTGATATATTTAAACCTCATTAAAAATTTGGAATTGAAATGACAGAAGCGACAATAAAGACGACGTCTGATCAACCAGACTTTGGTAATTATGTTTCATTACTTAAGCCTCGCGTCATGTCTCTAGTGGTATTCACTGCAGCAGTAGGCTTAATAGTTGCCCCAGGTTCTATGAATATAGTTTTGGCATTCGCGTCAGTATTATTTATAGCTTTGGGTGCGGGTGCATCAGGTTCACTAAACATGTGGTGGGATGCTGATATAGATAGCATAATGAAAAGAACACAAGGTCGTCCTGTTCCATCAGGTAAAGTTTCTGCAAATAATGCTATGCTGGTTGGCCTTTGGATGTCTGTTTTATCTGTTGGTATGTTAGGCTTAGCTTCAAATTGGTTTGCTGCAGGTTTGCTTGCTTTTACTATATTCTTCTATGCAGTGGTTTACTCAATGTGGCTCAAGCGTTCTACGCCACAAAATATTGTTATTGGTGGAGCGGCTGGTGCTTTTCCACCAATGGTTGGTTGGGTGGCCGCTACAGGATCAATATCATATGAAGCAATTGGGATGTTTATGCTTATTTTTATGTGGACTCCACCGCACTTTTGGGCATTAGCGTTATTCATGAATGAAGACTATTCAAAGGCTGGTATCCCGATGCTTACAGTCACCCATGGTAAAAGAAGTACACGAAATCATATTTTAACTTATACTATACTTTTAACACCATTCTCTGTTGGATTAGCTTTCACATCAATTGGTGGTCCAGTATATTTTGTATTATCAATAATTCTATCTTTATTATTTCTTTTAGGTGCTTTTAAATTATTCAAACGTGAAGAAAAAATTGCAATAGAAGACAATTATCTAGAAGAACGTAAAGTATTCAAATTTTCCCTCTTCTACCTTTTCCTTTTATTTACAGCTTTGCTTATTGAAGCATCATTTCGTTCGTATGATGTAAGATTAATAGCTTGGCCACAGGTGTTTTAAATGACTGATGATGAAATTCGAAAGATTCGAAAAAAAAATAATTCTATGCTAGGACTAATTTTAGTTGCTTTTGTGATTTTAGTTTTTTCAATAACAGTGGCAAAAATGATGGGTGGAGCAACAATGGAAGCTTACGACCATGTTAGGCGACCCCAATTGGAACAAATCAATTGAGTAAAAATTCGAAAAATAAAACTGCATTTAAATTGATTTCATTGGTTTTCTTTATGTTGTCAATGTCATTTGCCGCAGTGCCATTTTATGATTGGTTTTGTAGAGTTACAGGCTTTGGGGGAGTTACTCAAACTGCAGTTGAGGAAAGTAATGAAATCTTAAATCGTAAAATCACAGTAAGGTTTGACGGTTCTTTGGACGCTAACATTGATTGGGAGTTTAAGCCGACGCAAAGAAAAATGACACTTCGAATTGGTGAAACTGGCCTAGCTTTTTATGAAGCTCATAATCCAACTGATAAAGTTATAGCGGGTACAGCAAGTTTTAATGTGTATCCATATTCAGCAGGTTATTATTTTAACAAAATTCAATGTTTTTGTTTTGAAATGCAGGTTCTTCAACCAGGTGAAACAGTTCAAATGCCAGTAACATTTTATGTAGATCCTGAAATTATTGAAGATCGAGAAGCTAAATTTGTAAATAATATTACTCTGTCATATACATTTCATGCGACAGATTTACCCACTGATCAAGCAAGTCTTGCAAGCTCAGTGCAATCCACAGTAAACAAGCCTGAAAGTTAAGGGACGAGTCGACAAATGGCACATGAAAAAAACCACGATTACCACATTTTAACTCCGAGTATTTGGCCATTATTTGGTGGGCTTTCTGCTCTAACAATGCTTGTAGGCGCTGTATTTGCTTCTCATCATCTGGGAAGGGGAATGGATCCAATTCAATTGGGAGGTATTCCATTATCACCATGGCTTTTTATTATTGGTTTTGTAATGACGCTATACACAATGTTTGCATGGTGGAGTGAATGTGTGTACGACTCACATGCTGGGGACCATACGCCTGTAGTGGTTATTGGACTCAGATATGGTGTGATAATGTTTATCATGTCTGAGGTAATGTTTTTTGTTGCATGGTTTTGGTCCTTTTTTAAGAATGCAATGTACCCAATGGGACCTATGTCACCGGCTGTGGATGGTATTTGGCCTCCAGCAGGAATAGAAACTTTTGATCCATGGCACTTACCATTAATTAACACTTTAATCTTACTATGTTCAGGTTGTTTTGCAACTTGGGCTCACCATGCTCTTGCACATGAAAATGATCGTAAAGGTTTAGTATGGGGGCTAGTGGGTTCTATAGTACTTGGTGCGATTTTTACAGTCTTCCAAGTTTATGAATATGGTCATGCAGCATTTAGTTTCCGTGATAATGTTTATGGTGCCAACTTTTTCATGGCTACTGGTTTTCATGGTTTTCATGTTGTCGTGGGAACAATTTTCTTAGCAGTATGTTTGGTTCGAGCGTTAAAGGGCCACTTTACACAAGAACGACATGTTGGATTTGAAGCTGCTGCATGGTATTGGCATTTTGTTGATGTGGTTTGGTTGTTCTTATTCGCTGCAGTGTATATCTGGGGTGGTTAAGTTTATTAATTACATAAATTAATTTAAAGCGTGGGAAGAGATTTCTACGCTTTACTTTTTTATAAGAGGTCCAAAATGCCAAAAAAAAATATTTTTCCAATTATGTTTGGTTTGATTGGTGTTACAGTTTTACTGTCTCTTGCTGTCTGGCAGATGCAGCGCCTAGAATGGAAACAAGATATAATATCCAAAATAGAAGAAAGGCTTAGTGGTGAACCGCTCTCCTTAATTAATAATTATAAATTATCATTACCCTCTACGCATAATTATCTCCGAGTTTATTTAGATGGAAATATTAAAAATAATGAAGCTCATATTTATGCACCTCAGAAGAATGGATTAGGATATCGGGTTGTATCTGAATTTGAATGGAATGACGTATCTATATTGGTTGATCTGGGTTGGATTCCTGAAGATCAAAAAAATGAAATACGACCAACTGGTAAAGCAAAAGTTATAGGGTATATTTCTTATCCAGATGACCATGATGATAGCTTTACACCTAAACCTGATATAGTGAATAATATTTGGTTCTCAAGATTCGTACCAATTATGGCTAGAGAACTGAATGTTGAACCTTTTTTAGTTGTTGCTGAGGAAGTTCAAATTAAAGAAAATGGTAATTGGAAGAATTATGAAGAAGTAACGCCACTTCCTATTTCTTTAAATATACAAAATGATCACAAAGAATATGCTATTACTTGGTTTTCTTTAGCATTAGTTTGGTTTCTGATGACAATTTACTTACTTTGGCGTATTAAGCAAAAAACAGTTTAGGAATGCAAAGATGAAGTATGTATCCACCCGCGGTAAAGCTCCTGATCTTAATTTTGAACAAGCCATGCTTACAGGCTTGGCGCGTGATGGTGGACTATATGTACCTGAAAAATATCCTACACTTTCTACAGAAAAAATCGCTTCATTTTCAACTAAATCATATGAAGAGGTTGCTTTTGAGATAATGAAGCCATTTGTTGGTGATACATTTACAGATAATGAGTTTAAAAAAATTATTAAGCTAGCATATGCCGGGTTTTCGCACAGAGCTAAATGTCCAATTGTCCAGTTATCAGAAAATCACTTCTTATTAGAACTATTTCATGGCCCAACATTGGCATTTAAGGATGTTGCAATGCAATTAATAGGCCAAATGTTTGAAGTTGCATTAAAACGCCGTGGAGAAAAGGTTACTATAGTCGGCGCAACATCTGGTGATACTGGTTCAGCGGCTATGGAAGCCTTTAAAGGGCTAGATTCTGTTAATCTATTCATCATGTATCCGCATGGAAGGGTATCAGAAGTACAACGCAGGCAAATGACAACTCCTAATGAATCAAACGTTCATGCATTGGCTGTTGATGGAGATTTTGATACTTGCCAAGCATTACTTAAAGATATGTTTAACGACTTTGATTTTCGGGATGAAGTAAAATTAGCAGGTGTAAATTCAATTAATTGGGCAAGAGTTCTTGCTCAAGTTGTTTATTATTTTACTTCTGCTGTGGCTATTGGTGCTCCAAATCGCAAAGTTTCGTTTACTGTTCCAACAGGAAATTTTGGAGATATTTTTGCAGGATACGTTGCAAAAAAAATGGGGCTACCAATTGAACGCTTAATAATTGCTACAAATCAAAATGATATACTTCATAGAACGTTAAAAACAGGTAATCACACGAAATCAGGAGTAAAACCTTCTATTAGTCCATCAATGGATATTCAGGTTAGTTCAAATTTTGAGAGATTAGTTTTTGATTTATATAAACGTGATGGTGCAAAAGTAATTGAGTTGTTTGATGCTTTGAAAAATGATGGATCATTTACCTTATCTGATGAAGCTATCAAACTCTTGAATGATGAATTTGATAGTGGGTGTTGTTCTGATTCTGAAACTTCTGAAGCTATCAAAAAATATTTTGATAATATGGGTGAAGTTCTATGCCCTCATAGCGCAATTGGCGTAAATGTTGCTGAAAGCCAGATAAGCCAAATACCAATGATTACTTTAGCGACAGCACACCCTGCAAAATTTCCAGATGCAGTAGCAAATGCATGTGGAATAACACCAGATTTGCCCTCTCACATGGCTGATCTATATGAACGTAATGAGAGAATGACCCGTGTATCAGGTGATTTAAAGGCTCTAGAAGCAATTATACGAAAAGGTATAAAATGAATAACAATGTGAGAGTTACAACACTCGACAATGGTTTTCGAATAGTTACGGAACGAATGCCGGGCCTTAAATCAGCTTCACTTGGAGTTTGGGTTAGTGCAGGTTGTCGCAATGAGCGCCTTCAACAAAATGGCATTGCGCATTTTCTTGAGCATATGGCTTTCAAAGGAACAAAAAAACGAAATGCATTGCAAATTGCTGAAGCGATTGAAGATGTTGGTGGATATATAAATGCGTATACAAGTCGTGAAATGACTGCATATTATGTCCGTGTTCTTGAAGATGATGTACCTTTAGCATTGGATGTTATTTCAGATATCGTATTGAACTCAGTTTTTGATCCTAAAGAGCTAGAGATAGAACGTGGTGTGATTTTACAAGAAATAGGTCAGTCTTTAGATACGCCAGATGATATAATTTTTGATTGGCTGCAAGATACTGCTTATCCTGATCAAGCTATGGGTAGAGCAATTCTTGGAAGTACAGAAAATGTACGCTCATTTAGCCGAGAAGATTTACAAAATTTTGTAACTGAACATTATGGGCCTGAGCAAATGGTTTTATCAGCAGCTGGTTCAGTAGATCATGATGCGTTGGTTGAAGAGGCTAGATCTTTATTTGGGGATTTGAATCGTACTCCAAAATTTTCTAATGAACCTTCTAAATTTATTGGTGGTGAAGTTCGAGTAATTAAAGATTTAGAGCAAGCTCATTTTGCACTTTCATTTGAGTCTGCAAGTTATTTAGACGATAATATATATACAGCACAAATTTACTCGACTGCTTTAGGTGGGGGCATGTCGTCTCGATTGTTTCAAGAAATTCGAGAAAAACGTGGACTATGTTATTCAATATATGCCTCTGCAGGTGCATTTGCAGATAGCGGTATGATGACAATATACTCAGGAACGAGTTCTAATGATATTTCAGGACTTGCCAATATCACAATCGATGAGATTAAGCGTTCTGCTTCAGATATGACTGATGAGGAAGTTGCACGTTCACGTTCTCAGATGAAAGCTGGAATGTTAATGGGTTTAGAAGGCGCATCAGCTCGCTGTGAGCGGTTAGCTAGAACCATACTAATATTTAACCGTGTTCCTGATTTAGATGAAATTGTATCAAAAATTGATGCTGTAAATGCAGAACATGTAAAAGAATTTGCACAAAACTTATGTAATTCTTCTGTTGCCTATGCATTATATGGACCTGTTAAAAATGCGCCAGATGTTAGTGAATTAGAGAAACGTTTGGTGGGATAGTGATATTTCGAAAGCAAAAATCTGCACTAGCGTTGGAAACACCAAATTGTATTTTAAGATTACCAATAATGAAAGATCATTTACAATGGGTAGAGCAAAGGCAAGATTCTAGACAATTTTTGGAAAACTGGGAACCAGTGTGGTCTCCAGACTATTATTCAAAGCGTGCATTTCAAAATCGGGTTTATTGGGCAAATAAATCATTCAAAAACCTAAGTAGCCTTCCGTTATTCATTATTAAAAGAGACAGTCAACAACTGGTTGGAGCTATTACGTTAGATAATATTCGTCGAGGTCCATCACAATCTGGCACGCTTGGGTATTGGATTGGTCAAGATTTTGCAAGATTAGGATATATGTCAGAAGCTGTAAAAGCAGTAGTTGCCTATAGTTTTTCTAAAATTAATATTAGTAGAATTGAAGCAGCCACTTTACCAGATAACTTTGCATCGCGAGGCTTGTTAGAAAAATCTGGATTCAAATATGAAGGTGTAGCTCAAAGTTATTTACAGATTTCAGGGCGTTGGAGAAGTCATGTGCTATATGCCAATTTACGAAATGATAGACGTGGCAAAACTGAAGCTGGTATTGCGTAATTTATATGGAAAAGAAAATGGATAAAATTTTTGATATTTTAGTTTCTAAATTTGGATCTGATTTAATTAGTTTGGCAGAAAAAAGTTATCTTGAAGAGCCTAGGGGTCGCTACAAATCAAACCCAATGCCAGTGATTAAGCCTCAAAATACTAAACAAGTTTCAGAAATTATTTGTTTTTGTAATGAAAATAATATCGGAGTAATACCTTATGCTGGTGGTACAGGCTTGGTTGGTGGCCAAACAGTAAAATCTGAAAAAGATATGGTATTATTATCAGTTGAACGGATGCAATCTATCCGAAATGTATTGCCTGACGAAAATATAATTATAGTTGAAGCAGGTGCTATATTAGAAAATGTCCAGCAAGCAGCAAATGATATAGATAGATTGTTCCCATTAGCATTGGCTTCGCAGGGATCCTGCCGAATTGGAGGTAATCTTGCTACTAATGCAGGTGGTGTCCAAGTGCTTCGTTATGGAAATACTAGAGACTTATGTCTTGGGCTAGAAGCCGTGCTTCCTGATGGTAGTATTCTAAATGGATTAAAGAGGTTGCGAAAAGATAATACAGGGTATGACTTAAGAAACTTATTAATTGGTTCAGAAGGAACACTTGGTATTATTACTGCGGCTTGTTTGAAGATTTTTCCTAAGCCTAAAGAAACGGTTACTAGCCTTCTTGTTGTATCAAACCCTAACGCTGCAATTAAAGTATTAGCTGAGTTGCAATCAAAGTTAGACTCATCAATAACGGCTTTTGAATTGATACACAAACAGTCATATAACTTTTTATTGGAAGTATGTCCTTACGTGAAAATACCTTTTGATGATTGCCCTGAATGGTCAATTTTAATTGAATTATCAGGCGGTGAGGGTGCTAACCTAGAAAATAGATTGCTTGAGAGTTTAGAAGGACTATTAAATCACGGTATGGTTAGTAATGCTTTGGTTGCTCAGTCTGAAAAGCAAGCAAAAGAATTCTGGGACTTACGTGAAAATATACCTGAAGCAAATAGAAGAATTGGTTCTATATCTAATCATGACATATCATTGCCTGTTTCTTTAATACCTAGGTTTATTAAAGAAATGCCTACATATATGGCGTCTTTGGGAGATTTGCGTATTAATTGTTTTGGACACCTTGGTGATGGAAATTTACATTATAATATTTTTCCACCTTTTGGTAAAACTAAAGATGATTATGTCCATTTACGTGAAGAGATTAAGACAATTATTCATGACAAGATAAATGATCTTGGTGGATCTGTTTCGGCTGAACATGGTATAGGACGTTTAAAGGTTGGTGATTTAGAAAAATATGGTGATCCAGTCAAATTAATTGCCATGCGAGCGATAAAAAATGCAATGGACCCAAATGGAATAATGAATCCAGGTGCTGTCTTAAGAGAAAAGTAGTATTATTATTTTAAAAAATACTTATTTATAAACCTTCAAATTCGCATAATACATAAGTTGGTATACCAAGGTTTTCTATTTTTTTTCTTCCGCCAAGTTCAGGTAAATCAATTATAAATGCGGCCATTTCTACTTTTCCACCTAGTCTTTCAATTAGATTAACCCCAGCTTCAGCTGTCCCACCTGTAGCAATTAGATCATCAAACAATAGTATTTTTTGTCCAGGTTCAATAGCATCATCATGAATTTCTAAAGTTGCTTTACCGTATTCTAAATCATAGTCTTGAGAAATTGTTTTTCCAGGTAATTTTCCTTTTTTCCGGATCATGGTAAATCCTAATCCTAATTTATAAGCCAATGCAGCTCCAAGCATAAACCCCCTAGCTTCTAATCCTGCTACTTGGTCAAAGTTATGAATAGCCATTGCTTCAGCCATTTGATCAACTGTATCTCGCAAGCCTTTAGAGTTATTAAAAAGTGTTGTTATGTCCCGAAACTGAATACCGGCATGTGGAAAATCTGGAATTGTTCTGATATATTCTTTAAGGTTATTTGCCATTATTTACCTCTTGTAAATTATTTAGAATGCGACCAGCTACTGCATCCAATTTTGCTACCATTTCTGGATTACGCACACTTGGCTGAGTTAAAACTGCAAACTCAAGAGCTTTATCACATCCATTGATGCAGGCTGAACGCTTTGAAGTTAGTAGTTCTGGTAAATATGTGATTAATTTCTTTGCGTTTTCTGCGTTGCAGCGTAATGTCTTTATAATGTTCACAATATCAACCTCTCCATGATCTGGGTGCCAACTATCATAATCAGTAATCATTGCTACAGAAGTGTAGCAAATTTCTGCTTCTCTTGCTAATTTTGCTTCTGGCATATTAGTCATTCCAATAACATCACATCCCCAGATATCTTTATATAATTTACTTTCAGCTAGAGTTGAAAATTGTGGCCCTTCCATGGCTAAGTAAGTTCCGCCTAAATGTACTTTGATGCCTTGATTAGATGCAGCTTTTTGGCAAATTTCTCCCAACCGTGAACAAGTAGGTTTTGCCAGAGAGACATGAGCTACGCATCCAGGCCCAAAGAATGATTTTTCTCTTAAAAAAGTGCGGTCAATAAATTGATCAATAATTACAAAATCACCAGGCTCCATATCTTCTCTGAAAGATCCACATGCTGATATTGATACAATGTCTGTAACACCACACCTCTTCATTATATCTATATTAGCTCTATAATTAATTGATGACGGTGTTTGAATATGACCTCTGCCATGTCTGGGCAAAAACACTATCTTAATTCCTTTAATATATCCTATTAAGACTTCATCTGATGGTATTCCAAAAGTACTATCTATATTAACCCATTGAGGGTTTTCTAAGCTATCGATCTCATAAATTCCACTGCCACCAATAATACCAATAATCATTTACTTCATTACCTTATTGAAAATTTAACTTTAATTAGTTCTCTTACAATATCTGTTACTAGCCCAAATTTTTTGTTTTTTTGTTTCCACGGCGTAAACTCTATGTTCTCGTATTATATTTAGAGCATTCTGGGGGTCTTGCCCTTGTTCTACAAGTAATTTCATAGCAATCATTCCAGAACGGCCTTGGCCGCCCTTACAGTGTATTAATATGCGACCGTTTGAATTCAGTATTTCCAATAGTTGTGTAATCTCTTTCTCTAAATTCTCCATAGGGATGTCAAAATCATTTACTGGTAAATGCATCCATGTTTTTGTGCAGTGTGAAATTTTTTCTGGAAAATTATTAATTTCAAATTCATCTAATGTTGTCATTGTAACTATTATATCAGCACACCAGGCTTTGATTTTTTGAAAATCATTTGATGAGTTTGGTTGTCTGCAAATTGCTATTTTACCTGTAGAAAAACCATCAAATGTATATAATTCAAAAGGTTCTTTTTTCATTTTGGGCGTTCTAATTGATAAACTTTAGTTATAGTTGCATAATCTTTATATCCTAATCGAGCGATTGGACGATATTTTGTAATATCTAACTTACCGTTTATAATAAATTCATCTTTAATATGAACAGCTGTTACTAATCCAATTACCCACTTGCTTGTTCCGGGTAAAGAAATGATATCGTGTAATTTGCATTCTAAAGAAACGGGTGCTTCAGTTACAAAAGGTGCTGATACTGTTACTCCGCTTGTTTGAGTAAGGCCTGCAATTTCATATTCATTTTCATTGTGTGGGAAATGACCAGAAGAAATATTCATTTGGTTCTTTAAAGCCTCAGAGACTATGCTAACACAAAAGTTTCCAGTAGCTTCAATATTACTCAAACTGTCTTTTGGTTCGTCAATGCCTATTTTTGATGGGCCTGAGCCAAAACCAATTATAGGGGGGCTATCTTGCATTCCGTTAAAGAATGAATAAGGAGCTAGATTACTTCGGCCTTCTTTATCAATAGTAGAAATCCAAGCAATTGGTCGTGGTGCTACTATAGCTTTAAAAGGATTATATTTTAAGCCATGGTCGTTCAGTTCAGTTGTATAAAACATCTGGTTAGTCCTAGTTTTCACATTTGCTCAATTCTTAACGACATGCTATCCGCAATACTAGTGTAAGAAGTGCAAAACGATTAGATATGTACGAAATAAAACAAGAAAAAAAAGATGATTGGTGGGATGTTGAAAGCCTTCTTGATTTATCTTTTGCTCCCGGAAGAGAGGCCTTAAGTTCTTATAGGCTTCGTGATGGCATTTTACCTGTTGCAGAGCTTTGTCTTATTGCTCGAGACCTTAATGGAATTATTGGTGGATCAATTAGATTTTGGCCAATTCAAATTGGCTCTAAAAAAGCAAAAGCATTACTATTAGGCCCAATCGCAGTACACCCTACTCGACAGGGAGAAGGAGTGGGTGGAGAATTAATCCGATCTGCTCTTGAATTGGCAAAAAATGATGGATGGACACGAATTGTTTTAATCGGTGATGAAATATATTATCAAAAATTTGGCTTTAAGAAGTCAGGTTTCTTAAGTTTTCCGCCGCCAACAAACCCAGACAGACTTTTATATCTAGAATTAAAGTCTGGAGCATTTAAAGGCGTTAATGGCCAAATTCAGAAATTTGAGTAAAGCTTAATAAAACAACTAGTTCTTATTCTGCAACCATTCAACTAAATGATCTCTGACTGATTGAGCCCCTGATTTTCGCGCCTCATTAATTACATTACGCGCTTCATTTAAATCTGTTTTTAATAATATATTTTTCACAGGCCCAATTGATGCAGGTCTCATAGACAATTCGCGTAGACCCATGGCTGCAAAGCACAAAGCTTCAATGGGTTTTCCTGCATCTTCACCACAAAAACTAACAGGTGTTCCATGAACATTGCAACGTTCTGCTATGAGTTCAATAAAGCTTAAATAACTAACATTTAAGGTATCATATCGTTTTCTAACGCGTTCATTTTCTCGATCAGCTGCATAAAAAAACTGTTTTAAATCATTACCACCAATAGAAATAAAATCACATTGTTCAAAGAATTGATCAGGAGCGAAAGCAAGACTTGGTGTTTCAAGCATCGCACCTATCTTTATTTCTGATGGTATTGTGTGGCCAATTTTTTTTTCATTTTCTAATACTTTAAAAAATAATTCACGTGCATCTCTAAATTCGTTAAATTGTGCAATAAACGGAAACATTATTCTTAATGAACGACCTTGAGCACCTCTTATTAGTGCTTGCAGCTGCATTTTCATGACGCCCTGCTTATCAAGACCTAATCTGATAGCGCGCCATCCCATCGCAGGATTTGGCTCATCCATTGGATTCATATATGATGCTACTTTATCAGAGCCAATGTCTAATGTTCTGAATGTTACAGGTTTCCCTTTTGCGCTATCCATTACATGGCCATATGTTTGGGCTAATTCATCTCTTTTGGGAACAGCATTACGCATCAAAAATAATAATTCTGTTCTAAATAACCCAACGCCTTCTGCTCCGGAGTTTTCTAAACTTGGTAAATCAACTAATAATCCTGCATTCATTTGCAACTTTATTTTTGTGCCATCTAAAGTCTTTGCAGGTGTATCGCGAATTTTGGCATATTTTTGTTGTGCTTTAGTTAGCATTGCTAACTTATCTTGGAACGCAATCCGCACTTCGTCAGTTGGCCTAAGATGAATAATGCCTTGTTCTCCATCTACTAGAATTGGATCACCATTCAGTGCTTCTCTAGTTATGTGAGTAGCATGAATTAACATTGGAATAGCCCAAGCCCTAGCTATTATTGCTGCATGGGAACCTACTGATCCCTCTTCAAGCACAACAGCCTTTAATTTTTTCCCGTACTCTAAAAGTTCCGCGGGTCCAATATTTCGAGCAATTAAAATCGCATTATCAGGTATAGCATCAGAAGGATTACGGCCTTGACCCGTTAGTAATCTTAAAAGTCGATTTGATAGGTCATCTAGATCCTGCAATCTTTCGCGTAAGTATGGATCTGGAACTCTTGCCATTCGAGCACGAGTAGAAGATTGCTCTTTTTCAACTGCAAGCTCTGCTGTTAATCCACTATTTATACTTGCTTCTAGTCTAGCCATCCATCCTTTAGAGTTAGCCAACATTTGATATGCTTTTAGAATATCTGTTTGTTCTTTGCCCCCTCCAATACGGTTTGTGCTCAATAAATCGTCTACACTTAGCCTTAATTGGTCCATAGCATCTGTTAGTCTTGTGATTTCTTCTTCGGGATCGTCTGCTATAAGGTTTGAAACAACTATTTTAGGATCATGAAGAAGAACTACACCTTGAGCTGAGCCTTCTTGCGCAATTCCTCCTGTCAACATATGAGCTCTTTTATGTGGAGCAGACATTGCTTCTCCATCTCCAATAAAAGCACCAAGTTCCTTCATCTCAGCGATTACCATTGCAACTACTTCTAGAGCATAAACATCATCATCCGAATATTTCCGAGCTTTACGATCTTGGACCACAAGTACACCTAAGACCTCGCCCATACGTTGAATTGGTATCCCAGCGAAAGAATTAAAAAATTCTTCACCGGTTTCAGGCATATAACGAAAACCTTTAGTTTGCGTTGCATTTTCAGCATTAACTGGCTGCGCTGTTTTTGCTACTCTTCCAACTAGTCCTTCACCAATTCGCATTCTTGTCTGGTGAACGGCTGTTTTATTTAATCCTTGTGTAGCGCATAACTCCAAAGTTAAACGGTCTCTGCGCAAATATATTGAACAAACTTCACTATCCATAGAGCTAGAAACAATCTCAACAATATGATCTAGACGAGCTTGCCCACCTGCATCTTCTGCCATGGTTTCACGAAGTCGTTTTAATAAATCGCGCGAGTCATTTGTTGTGTATTTGGCCATTTTTTTCAGCTTTATGCATTTTCAAGTTCAAATGCATCATGCAATGCTCGGACAGCTAATTCCATATATTTTCTATCAACTAGAACAGATACTTTAATTTCTGACGTTGTGATGACGCGTATATTTACACCTTCATTAGCTAAAACTTCGAACATTTGCGCTGCAACCCCTGCATGGCTGCGCATACCATTGCCAACAATGGAAATTTTTGCGACCAATGTGTCAGCTATTAGTTCTTTATAGTTAATTAAATCTGCGTCCATCGCTCCTGTGAGAGCTTTTTTTGCTCGATTTACTTGATCAACTGGGCATGAGAAGGTCATATCTGTTCGGCCCTCTTCAGATATGTTTTGAACAATCATATCTACGTTTACACCAGCATTAGCCAATGGAACAAAGATAGCCGCAGCAACGCCTGGGCGATCAGCTACTGAAACAAGTGTTAATTTTGCCTCATCTCTAGAATATGCTACACCTTTTACTGCTTTAATATTTTCCATAATATCTTTCTCCTGGCAAACCATAGTGCCTATATTTTCAGATATGTCTTCTTCAAAGCTTGATAGTACACGAAGTGGAATTTTATAACTTCGTGCTAACTCTACTGACCGTGTCTGTAATACCTTTGCACCTAATGATGCTAATTCTAACATTTCTTCATATGAAATGTTATCTAATTTCCGAGCTCCAGAAACTATTCGTGGATCAGTAGTGTATATTCCATCAACATCAGTATATATATCACATCTTACTGCATTAACAGCTGCAGCAAATGCAACTGCAGTAGTATCTGAACCACCTCTGCCTAAAGTAGCAATTCTACCATCAGGCATTACACCCTGAAAGCCAGCAATAACCGCTACTTTGTGCCCACTATCAAATGAATTAATTAAGTTTTCGGTAGGAATTGCATCAATCCTTGCACTTTCGTGATGGCCTGTGGCTTTAACAGGCACTTGCCAGCCTTGCCAGGATCTTGCTTGAATACCCATTTGTTGTAATCTTAAGGCCATTAATCCACTGGTGATATTTTCCCCGGAAGAAACAACCGCATCGTACTCTGCTTGGTCATAATCTTCTCGTGTCTCTTTAACCCAATTAACTAATTCATTAGTTTTTCCAGACATCGCTGAAACAATCACAATAATGTCATGGCCATTTTTAACTTCTTGAGCAACCTTTGAGGCTGCATTGGCAATTTTCCCCAAATCAGCTACAGAAGTACCACCAAATTTCATTACTAAGCGTGACATTTAATTTGCCCAACCTTCATTTGTTTCAAACTACCAATTACCTAAATGTATTTATGAGAGCAAGGCGTTAAAGTTTTACAAAACTATACTTTAATTTGTTTGCCGTTTAATCCAGGGCAATGGAATTACTGGAATTCCATCATCTATTAGAGATTTAGCGTCTTTGATTTTTGCTTCACCATAAATTGATCGTACAGGAGAATCCCCTTCATGCATAGCACGTGCTTCGGTGGCAAAGTTTTTGCCAACATTTTCTGATTCTGATTCAATTTTTTTTCTTGCTTCTGATATTTTTTTTTCAATCTCAGATGCCGGTTTAGATAATGAAACAGCTTGCTTTGTCTTTGAAGAGCTTACTTGGGGAGACATTATTGCACGCTTTATTTCATCTGATCCGCACACTGGACAAGATAACATTTTAGTCTTTTCTAATTTATCAAAAGCATCAACGCTATCGAACCAACTATTAAAAGTGTGGTCATTATTACACTTTAGATTATAATGAATCATGATTTAACAAGAAATGAAAAACTTTGAATATTAAGCAGAATTAAGCTCCAATTTTAACGCCGACGATCTCGTCGCGCAGACATTGGTTGAAATGCAACGGCATTATGAGCCTCGCAATAAGGCTTCCCTGTTTCAACATTTAAGCCGCAAAACCAAAAATCTTCAGTTGCAGGGTCGCCAACGGGCCACTTACAGGTTCGCTCAGTAAGTTCCATTAATGATAATTTTTTTGCCTTTTTCTCAATTTTAGCTACTTTTTCCAGAGCCTCAGCTGAAATTTCATTCGCAGAAGGTTGAGGAGGAAGTGGTTGCCCTGCTTTTATTATAGGTTTCCGTGGAGGTATGTTTGTTGCTTTGGGGGTGGAAATTTTACTTTCAGTCGTTGAAATCACAGGTGCCGTTGTTGGAGTCGACTTTATTTTGCTTGGTTCTTTTTTTGTTGTTGCCTTAGCTGTTGTCGCTCTATTTGAAAGCCCTAAACGGTGTACTTTTCCAATAACAGCATTTCTTGTAACACCACCCAGCTCTTTTGCTATTTGGCTTGCGGATTTACCCTCACCCCACATTTTTTTGAGGATCTCTACGCGATCATCTGTCCAAGCCATTTGAATTCTCCAAAGCATATCCGAATTAGGTGAGTCGTTTATCTACCTATTGTTCGGGGATTATTAATCGCAACAACATACCTGTTAGGATTGAGGAGGACAATCCCTACCTCACATTTTATAAAATATTAAATTTTAGTCTTTAAATTAATTTTTTCCCGCCATGCAAGAGTAATTGCACTGATTAAAATTAAAATTATTCCTATTAAACTTATGTGATCAGGTAATTGATTAAATAATATAAAATCATAAAACGTAACAAATATAAGTGTCATATATGAAAAGGGGGCCACATAACTCGCATCGGCTATAGCTATAGCAGTAATATAGCAAGCTTGAGCGCATATCATTAACAGTCCAATTGAAACTAGAGCAATCCATTGATGAAATGTGGGTTGTTGCCAAAAAAAGTATGCAGCAGTTATTGAGACAATAAATCCAATTGAGTTGTTAATAATCAAAATCTGAAATGAGTTTTCAGTTTTTGTAATTATTTTCATACAAATTAATTCAGCACCCATTAAAATGGCTGCAAAAAGCGCTAATAAACCAGCAAGTTGAAATGAAGCAATAGATGGTCTTAGCAAAACAAATGCACCAATCAATGCTAAGATAGCTGCCAACCATCTATATTTTCCAATCGTTTCTTTTAAAAATAATATTGCAAACAGCATGGCAAAAACTGGATTCAAAAAGCTGATTGCAGTTGCGTCTGATAAAGGAATTAATGAAGCAGCTGCAAACATTAACGTAACGCCACACCAACCCAATATTGAACGTAAAGCGTGCAATCTCAGATTAGGGGATTTAATTTTGGTTTTTTTAAAATAAAAAATGATTGCTAAGGCCATCCAAGCAAAAGAAAATCGGCCTGCACTAATTTGAAATGGATGCAAACCTTGACCTAACCAATCTTGCCCTAAGCTTTTTGCTAAAATCATAGTGCCTGCTATAAAAACAGTAGCAAGTATTATTAATAGTGCAGCTTGGCTATTTAGATTTAATAATTTTAATTTATTTTGCATGGAAACCTTGATTTAAGAATTATCAAACTGATATTTCATAATTTTTGTAGAATTGACTTAAATACATGAATAGCGCAAATAGATTTTTTAATTTTCTTCAAGGAGTCAAATAATGATAACTTCTGTTATGCCAACCTATGCAAGAGCACCTCTTTCATTCATAAAAGGTGAAGGAAGTTGGTTAATTGATGAAAATTCACAAAAATATTTAGACATGGGCGCAGGTATTGCAGTTAACATACTGGGGCATGCGCACCCAGATTTGGTAAAAGCTTTACACAACCAAGCTGAGAACCTTTGGCATACATCTAATTTATATAATGTCCCTAATCAGAAAAAATTGGCAGATGTTTTAGTTAGTGAAACTTTTGCAGATACTGTTTTTTTCACAAATTCAGGTACAGAAAGTATGGAATGTGCAATCAAAATGGCACGTAAATTTCACTTTGAGAAAGGAATGCCAGAGCGTAATAAAATTATAACTTTTGAAGGCTCTTTCCATGGTCGATCTATCGGAATGATATCTGCAGCTGGGTCTGAAAAGTTAACAAAAGGCTTTGGACCACTATTGCCTGGGTTTGTGCAAATTCCATTTGGCGATCATGATGCATTGATGTCGGTGATTGATGAAACAGTAGCGGCAATTTTAATTGAGCCGATTCAAGGAGAAGGCGGAATTTTACCAGTTCCTGATCAGTGTTTGAAAGGTTTACGAGATTGCTGTGATCAAAAAGGTATTTTGCTTATCTTTGATGAAATCCAGTGTGGAATGGGGCGAACTGGAAAACTATTTGCACATGAATGGGCAGGTGTTGAGCCTGATATTATGGCAATTGCCAAAGGCATTGGAGGTGGTTTCCCATTAGGTGCCTGTCTTGCGACCCTGGAAGCAGCTGAATGTATGACTGCGGGAACTCATGGATCTACGTATGGTGGGAATCCATTAGCAACTGCTGTTGGTCTTGAAGTTATGAAGCGTGTAAACACGACAGAATTTCTAAAAAATGTGAATTATTTAGCTATCAACTTTAGGCAAAGTCTAGAAGCTTTAGTTGCAAATCACCCTAAAATCTTTAAGTCAGTAAGGGGCTCTGGTTTAATGTTGGGTATTGAATGTGTCATCCCAAATATTGATGTTGTAAATGCTGGGTATGATTGCAAAATTTTAACCGTACCAGGTGGAGCCAATGTAATTCGATTATTGCCAGCTTTAAATATTTCGTTAAATGAACTAAAAGAAGCAACTACACGATTGAGTGCATCAGCATCAAAATTAGAGGCGTCTTTATGAAACATTTTTTAGATATTAATAAAACAGATCTGAATCAATTAAATGAAATATTAGAGCATGCAAAAAATACAAAAAATGCAAGAGCTGGATTTTCGAATGGTACTAGTGACATTGAAAAACCATTATCAGGAAAAATGGTAGCGTTGATATTTGAAAAGCCATCCACTCGTACTAGAGTTTCATTTGATATGGGTGTTCGTCAGATGGGCGGCCAAACAATGGTTTTGTCAGGTGCGGAAATGCAAATCGGACATGGCGAAAGTATTGCAGATACGGCGCGAGTTTTATCTCGGTACGTTGATATGATTATGATAAGAACATATGCAGAAGCAACATTGTTAGAGCTTGCTGAGTATTCAAGTGTTCCAGTCATAAATGGCTTAACGGATCGGTCACACCCATGTCAAATTATGGCAGATATAATGACTTTTCAAGAAAAGCATGGGTCTATTTCTGGAAAGAAAGTTGTATGGCTTGGTGATGGTAATAATGTTTGCACATCATTTTTACATGCGGCTGGTAAGTTTGGGTTTAATTTAACTTTTGCAGGGCCTGAAGCATTGAATCCTGAAATTGAAGCTATTGGATATGCTAGATCACATGGAAGTGTGGTTGAGATCGAACGAGATGCTTCAAAGGCGGTTCAAGGAGCTGACTTAATTGTCACTGATACATGGCTATCAATGCATGATGACCAAGCAGCAAGGGCTCGCCGTCATAACCTTCTTAGGCCTTATCAGGTAAATGCGGAATTAATGAATATGGCAAATAAAGATGCAATTTTTATGCATTGTTTGCCAGCACATAGAGAAGAAGAGGTCACTTCAGAAGTAATGGATGGTAAAAATTCTGCTGTTTTTGATGAAGCTGAAAATAGATTGCATGTTCAAAAAGCAATAATGCAATGGTGTTTGGGTAAATAATATAAAATTTTACATCTAAATTTTATATACCTAATTGATCTTTGATAGTCTTAGCTTTTATTTCTTCAACCTCACCGGGCTTCAAATCGTCTAGTTTAAATGGGCCATAAGAAGTTCTGATTAATCGATTTACTCGTAGGCCAACATAATCCATTGCTCGGCGAATCTCACGATTTTTACCCTCACGAAGGCCAATTGTTAACCAAGCATTTGATCCTTGCTGTCGATCTAATCTAACCTCCATGCCTTTAAATCTTTCACGATCAATTATTATACCTTTTCTGAGTGGGGCAACCATTTCTTCTGTTGGATTTCCATTCACGCGAACTCTGTATCTACGGAGCCATCCAGTAGCGGGTAGTTCTAATTTACGTTTTAATCCACCATCATTTGTTAACAGTAATAATCCTTCAGAGTTAATATCCAATCTACCCACAGTCATTACTCGGGGCATATTTTCTGGAAAATAATCATAAATAGTATCACGACCTTTTTCATCTCGGTCTGTAGTCACTAATCCAGTTGGTTTGTAGTATCTCCAAAAACGCACTTTTTCAGCTTCACCTATTTGCTTGCCATTTACTAATATCACATCATTGTTAGTAACTTTTATAGCTGGTGTATCTAAAACCTTACCATTTAAATTAATTTGACCAATTGCGATCATACGTTCTATTTCACGACGCGATGCAACGCCTGCTCTGGCAAGGTATTTCGCTATTCTTTGTGGTTCATCTGACATGCTCCTCATATGGAGTAATGAAAGACTGCTTGCAAGACCTGCATTTTTTGCGCATTCAGAATTATGAATAATTTTATATCATTTATGCCTATAGCTCTAAATGAGGCAAGAAAAGCAGCGCGCCGTGGTGAAGTTCCTGTCGGCGCCGTGATAGAATTGAATGGTAAGATAATTTCATCTGCTGGAAATAATACTCGGAAGTTAAACGATCCTACTGCCCATGCTGAAATTTTAGCAATTCGAGAAGCGTGCTCAATTTTAGGTGTTGAGCGACTTATTAATGCTAATTTATATGTAACACTTGAACCATGTCCAATGTGTGCTGCAGCAATATCAAATGCTAGAATAGCTAATTTATATTATGGAGCTAGTGACTCAAAGTCTGGTGGTGTAGGTCAAGGCCCCTGTATTTTTAATCACCCTCAATCTCATCATAAACCTGAAGTTTATGATGGAATTTCTGAAACAGAGTGTAAAAAGTTACTTTTAGATTTTTTTAAAGAAAAAAGAGATTAATTTTTTACTACAATAATATTTAACATTTAATCATTATTGATATCAAAACCTTGCGTATAATCAATCAGCGCGTTAAATGAAACCAGATAAAAAGATCAGGATTTTAATCATGTCGATTGATAAAGAAACTGCACGCCGCGCAGCACATTTAGCTCGGATAGCAGTACCAGAAGAAGAATTAGAAAATTTAGCTCAAGAACTTTCTGGTATTGTTGGGTTTATGGAGCAATTACTAGAGGTAGATGTAGAAGGTGTTGATGCTCTTACATCAGTTTCACCAATGGCCCTCCCTAGAAGAACTGATGTCGTTTCTGACGGCGATCAAATTGATAAAATTCTCAAGAACGCACCAGACTCTCGCGAAGGTTTTTTTGCAGTTCCAAAAGTAATGGAATAGATGATGACTGATTTATATAAATTTACTATAGCTGAAGCGCGGTCTAAATTACGTAACAGGGAGATTACATCCCTTGAATTAACAGAGTCTTGCATAAATGCTGTTGAGGGTTCAGATGCTTTGAACGCTTATTGTTTAAAAACGCCTGATTTAGCACGAGAACAAGCTAAAAAAGCAGATGAATTGTTGGCAAAGGGAAACACACAAGACATGTGTGGAATACCATTAGGTATAAAAGATTTATTTTGTACTAAAAATGTATACTCTCAAGCAGCTTCTAAAATATTAACAGATTTTAAGCCTCAATATGAGAGTACAGTTACAAGTAGATTATGGGACCAAGGGGCAGTTATGCTTGGCAAGCTTAATATGGATGAGTTTGCTATGGGATCATCAAATGAAACATCTGTTTATGGGCCTGCAGTAAACCCTTGGCGAAGAGATGGATCTAAAAAGAAGCTAACTGCTGGGGGTTCATCAGGTGGTTCTGCTTCAGCAGTTGCGGCTGATTTATGTCTTGGTGCCACTGGTACAGATACTGGGGGCTCAATTCGACAACCTGCTGCATTTACAGGAATTGTTGGCTTAAAACCTACATATGGGCGGGTATCTCGATGGGGAATAATTGCTTTTGCATCTTCTCTTGACCAAGCTGGCCCAATGACAAAAACTGTTAAAGATAGTGCTATTTTCTTAAATGCGATTTCAGGTCATGATATTAAAGATAGCACTTCTGCACCATTTGTAGTGCCTAATTTTGAAGCAGCAATTACTGGAGATATTAAAGGCAAAAAAATCGGTATTCCAAAGGAATATAGATTAGATGGTATGCCTGATGAGATCGAAAAACTCTGGAAAGATGGAGCAGAAATGTTACGTGATTCTGGGGCTGAAATTGTTGATGTTTCACTTCCTCATACGAAATATGCACTGCCAGCATATTATGTCTTAGCTCCTGCTGAAGCGTCTTCAAATTTGGCGCGATATGATGGTGTGCGCTTTGGGCATCGAGCGACTTTAAAAGCTGGAGAAGGCATAGATGAAATGTACGCTCGCACTCGAGCTGAAGGCTTTGGTGATGAGGTTAAACGTAGGGTTATGGTTGGAGCATATGTACTTTCTGCTGGCTTTTATGATGCTTATTATCGCCGGGCTCAACGTGTGCGTACTTTAATAAAAAAAGATTTTGATGATGTCTACTCAACTGGAGTTGATGCTATCTTAACTCCTGCAACACCTTCTGCGGCTTTTGGCCTTGGTGAAATGAAAAATAAAGATCCTATAAAGATGTATTTGAATGATGTTTTTACAGTCACGGTTAACCTTGCAGGATTGCCTGGAATATCTATACCGGCTGGATTAAGTTCTGAAGGTTTACCATTAGGTCTGCAACTAATTGGTCGTCCATGGGAAGAGGGTGAAATGATAAACATTGCATCAGTTCTTGAAAATGGTGCAAAATTTAATTTTAAACCAAATAAATGGTGGTAATATGCATAGGATTTTAGTTGGCTTATTTTTTGTGATGTTATTTGCAGGTTGTGAAGAAATTCCTGCACCCGTTAGTGCTGGTTCAATTATTGTAAAACCGCTGACAAATATTATAGAAACTACTCTTAATCCAGAAGTTAGTGCTAACAATCTTGAAGCTGTTAATGAAGATTCTGAAATATTAGAAGAGAGTTCATCTGTTGTGGCGCCAGAGGGTTTATATGAGCCTGCTTTGTCATTGCCGGGTGGTAAAGATGCCTCAAAGCAAGAGATAGTCATAAATAAAATTCGTGAAATTACATTAAAAAAACGAACTAAAACTTTGGATTTACTTGAGTACAGTGCTTCACAAAGCCAATTGGTTGGAGAGCAAGTGTATAGCCGATCAGCTATATGGTACGAAAACGGTAATAATTGCCATGAATACTCAATACCAGAAATAGCACAAATGGCTTTTCTTAGTACAGGAGGCCCCAAACGAGATGCTTTGCTTTTGGATGCTGATGGAGATGGGTTTGCTTGTACTTGGATCCCAGTCCGATAGATTTCTTATGGATCATGACTTAAATATTATTCAGCATCCCTCACCAAATTTTGGTATCAGACATGGAGGGATTTCTCCAAAAATAATAGTATTACATTACACTGCAATGCAAAACTCTAATGATGCATTGAACCGCTTGACAGATCCAAAAGCAGAAGTATCTGCCCATTATTTAATTGATAAGTTTGGTACTATTTTACAATTAGTAGATGAAGAAAATAGAGCTTGGCATGCTGGATGCGGTTCTTGGGGTGAGATAAATGACATTAATTCTAATTCAATTGGTATTGAATTAGATCATTGCCCTTCTATTGATAATAAATTTAATAAAAAACAGCTATCTTCACTGGAGGTCTTATTGTTTGATATATTAAAGCGAAGGCCTCAAATAGTACCTAAATTTATCATAGGTCATTCTGATATGGCCCCGGGGCGTAAATCAGATCCAGGAATGAATTTTCCATGGAAAAGGTTTTCGGAAAAAGGATTATCAATCTGGCCAAAAAATATTTTAAATGTTCAAGTGGATTGGGATATATTTAAATATAATGCAGAGCGATTTGGATATCGTGCGCCGACTGACAATACTGATGGGTGGACTAAAGTGCTGGATGTATTTCGGCTTAGGTTTTTACCAGACAAAAAGGGTGATTTATCTCAAGATGATATGGGTATGATCATTGCTCTTGCTACAACTTGGCCAAATAAAACAAACAATAATTCATTGTAATGGTTATTGACCCTTTCACCTTCATCTACTAAGCGAATATAGCGGATGGCTGGGCGGCCGCGCGCAAGCGAGGAAAGTCCGGACTCTTTACAGCAATGGCGGCGGGTAACGCCCGCCTGGGGTAACCCAAGGGAAAGCGCCACAGAAAAAAAACCGCTCACTATAAGTGAGTAAGGGTGAAACGGTAGGGTAAGAGCCTACCGCAATGTTGGTAACAATGTTGGCATGGCAAGCCCCGTCAGGAGCAAAACCAAGTAGGAACCGTGTGCCCTTAGGGGCGGGGTAGCTGAAGCCCCAACTGGTTCGGGTGGTTGCTAGAGCATTATGGTAACATAATGTGCAGATGAATGGTCGCTCACGACAAAATCCGGCTTATAGGCCATCCGCGTTAATGTTAATTAAAATAAATTGGGTTCTTATGGGCTTTTGACTATATGTTCCCTATACGTTCTAAAATTTTGCTCTTTTAATTAATTATCTTCTGATGATTGATATATTTCAGGAACTACATATTGTGGCTATTTTTTATATAAGCACTAATTGTGCTAATTAATATATTGTATTATAACTAATCCCATAAAAAACCATAAAAACCCAAGAAATACCTTTTATTGTTACATAAAATCAATTACTAATAAGATATGATGAGGATGGGCGTATCAATTGGACAACAAGATCCATGGATACCAAACGGTTTCATACAGGCACCTCCCCATCAAAAAAGTAAGATCTGGATGGATGCGAGCAGACACCCCCCCAGGTGGTATTCCATAAACCAGACGGTCCAATAGGACTATGGCGGTGGATCAAGCAGTGGCAGCAGCTTGGTTCACCGTTTCACTTTAATGGCATTGGCCAAGGATTAAGAGGTTACGATAGTGACGCGTAGATTTAGAGGCGAAATCGTTCAAAAAGTGGACGGTAAGGGTAGAGTTTCTATCCCAGCAGCTTTTCGCCGTGTCCTTGAACAAGGTGATCCCGATTGGACAGAAGGCTTGCGACCTGAGTTGGTACTTGCCTATGGCGGGAAATCACAGAAATATATTGAAGGTTATACCGTGCAGGCCATGGAAGATATTGAGAATGCTATTGAGGCAATGCCTTATGGTAACGATCGTTCAGCAATGGAAATGAACTATTCTACAAAATCATTGCAGATGAATATTGATGAAACTGGTAGAATTATTTTGAGCCCTTTATTAATTGATAAGTTAAAAATTACTAATGAGGTTGTTTTTGCTGGAACTGTTAAAACATTTCAAATGTGGCATCCTGAAATTTATAAAGAGTACGTTGATCAAAGAGAAATTGCATTGGCTGAGCGAGGTGAAGGATTTGATCTTCGTCAAGTATTGAATAAACCGATTGGTGAATAGGCAATGAGTTTAGCTCACAAATATTCATCTTCATCCCCCCACATACCCGTCCTATTGGCGCAAATTTTAGACTCAGTAAAACCAATATCTGGTAAATGGGTTGATGGTACGTTTGGGGCTGGCGGTTATACTCGAGCAATTTTGGAAGCAGGTGCTGATGTTGTATATGCAATTGATCGTGATCCTGAAGTTTTTACATCTGCAGAAAAATGGGTTGGTGAATATGGTGATCGTTTAAATTTGATTCATGGAACATTTGGAGACCTTGATCATCACGTCAAAAGTGAAGGTGCTAATTCAGCTGATGGTGTTGTATTAGATATTGGTGTTTCTTCAATGCAAATAGATCAACCCAATAGAGGCTTTTCATTTATGAAGGATGGCCCACTTGATATGAGAATGGCTCAATCAGGGATGACTGCTGCTGATATTGTAAATTCAGTTGATGAAAATATTTTAGCAGATTTAATATACTTATATGGTGAAGAGCGTGCGTCAAGACGAATTGCTCGCAACATTATTAAGGCTAGAGAAATTTCAAAGTTTGAAACAACATTTCAGCTAGTGAAGGTAATTGAGTCTAGTCTTCCCAGATCAAAGCCAGGGCAAATTCATCCTGCAACAAGGACATTTCAAGCTTTAAGGATAGCTGTGAATGATGAGCTTGGTCAATTAGTATCTGGATTAAGGGCAGCTGAAAATATACTCAAAGAAGGTGGTGTACTTGCAGTGGTTACATTTCATTCTTTGGAAGACAGGATTGTAAAAAGGTTTATTCAAGCACGTTCAGGTAATAACCCAAAAGGCAATCGATATCAGCCTGAGCTAGTAGAGGAAGTAGCCACATTTAAAAAAATTGGGCGAAAAGCTATCACAGCAACTGAAGACGAAGTTAGATCTAATCCTCGTGCTAGATCAGCCAAATTGCGCTTGGCTAGGCGTTTAGATAATGTTGCTGGAGAATTTTCAGCTTTTGATATTGGGCTGCCAAAATTTAATTTAGGGCAGTTAAACTGATGAGAATTTTTATATATATCGTATGTTCTTTTATTGTAATCACAATGGCTTACTGGGCATATACTGAAAACTACACAACTCAAGCATCTATACGACGTGTAGAAGAATTGAATAGATTGGTAGCTGATGAAAAAGAAGCGATATCAATTTTAAATGCTGAATGGGCATATTTAAATCGCCCTGAAAGATTATCTAACCTAGCAGATTTAAATTTTATAAAGCTAAAGTTAGTTCCTTTGGCTGCACAACATTTTACTGAATTAGAAGTTATTCCAATGTCTCCAAGGCGAAGTTTGGTAGTTAGCTCACCAGTTTTAGTTTCAAGCGATGGGGGTAAACAATTCCCATGAGAAGAAAACCTTTACGGCCACTTGCTCACATAATCTCTGCGCGCCAAAATGGTAAAAATCCTGATTTTATTGAAGCAAAAGAGAGATCAAAGCGCAATCAAGCCTTACAGTTAAAAACACGAGTAAGAGCTGAAAATAGACTATTAGTACTTGGTTTAATTTTTATCATTGGATTTTCTGCTATAGGTGGAAAAATGGCAATGTTAGCTTCAAGTTCTGTTCAAGAAGTTAGGCAATATAACACTGGTTCTAAAATTATAAACCAACGGGCTAATATAGTTGACCGTAATGGTAATATTTTAGCAACAAATATGTCTACACAAGCTCTTTATGCTCAACCGCCTTTAATGATTGATCCAAAAAAAGCTGCAGATGACATATATAAGATTTTTCCTGACTTAGATTATGAACGACTTGCTAAAAATTTTGGTAGTGATAAGCGTAAATTTGTTTGGGTTAAGAAAAGTGTTTCCCCGGAACAGCAGCAACTTGTACATGATTTAGGTGAGCCAGGTTTACTTTTTGGTAATAGAGAAATGAGGCTTTATCCAAACGGAAAATTGGCTGCGCATATTCTTGGTGGTACGAGATTTGGTGAAGAAGGTGTCCGTGCTGCTGAGATTGTAGGTGTTGGAGGTGTTGAAAAGTACTTTGATAAAATGTTACGTGATCCAGCTTTAGAAGGAGAGCCGTTAAAACTTTCAATTGATTTGACTGTCCAAGCAGCAACACGTCAAGTTTTGAAAGATGGAATGCGCTTAATGAATGCAAAAGGTGCTTCGGCAATATTAATGGATGTAAACACTGGAGAAATCATTTCTCTTGTCTCATTGCCAGATTTTGATCCTAATAATCGACCTAGAGCTGCTATATTGGGGGATCCTTCTGAAAATCCATTATTTAATAGGGCTGCACAGGGGCTGTATGAATTAGGTTCGACATTTAAAATTTTTACTGCCGCGACTTCATTGGAAAAGGGGTTGGTAAACCCACAGACCATTATTGATACGACGCCATTTAGATGGAATCGAAAAACTTATAAAGATTACAAAAATTACGGACTAACTAATTCTGTTGAAGATATAATAATGAAATCGTCTAACGTTGGGACAATTAGAATGGCTTTGGCTGCAGGTACATCTGCTCAAAAGAAAACTTTAAAAGATTTGGGTTTCTTTGAAGCAGTTCCTGTTGAGCTGGGTGAGGCTAGTCGGACAAAACCACAAATACCAAAAAATTGGTCGGACACTTCAACAATTACAATATCATTTGGGCATGGAATTTCTGCAACACCATTACATTTGGCAACGGCATACTCAATCGTTGCAAATGGTGGATTTAGGGTAAAACCAACAATAAAAAAAATTGATTTTGGGAATTTATCCAGGGAGCAAGTCATATCCCCGAAAACCTCAAAACAACTGATATCTATGTTAAGGCGAGTTGTAAGTGAGAAAGATGGTACTGCCAAAATGGCAAAAGTTGAAGGATATGAAGTTGCTGGTAAAACTGGTACTGCTGAAAAAATAAAACCAACTGGAGGGTATTATGATGATAAAGTCATAGCGACTTTTGCATCAATTTTTCCAGCCAGCGATCCAAAATATACATTAGTGGTGTCACTCGATGAACCGGAGATAGAAGTATATGGTAAAAATCGCAGAACTGCTGGGTATACTTCGGTTCCTGTTGCTGCTGAGATAATAAGCCGTGTAGCCCCTATTCTTAATCTTCGCCCAATTGTCCCTAACAATAAAATGACATACACTTCAATTAGCAGTCAATAAGAGGCAGCAAATGTCCCAAACTTTTTCAAAATATAAAAGACTAAATGAGTTAGGTTTGGTTCCCTCAAATGAATTTCAAGATAATCCGTTTATAACAAACATCACTGTAGATAGTCGTATTGTTAAAAAAGGTTATTTATTTGCAGCAATGCCCGGATCTAAATATCATGGTATCAGTTTTGTTAAGGCAGCTATAGATAACGAAGCAGCTGCAATTCTGACAGATCATGAAGGCTTTACCATTGCAAAAAAAATATTAGGAAATATTAATATTCCCATAGTTATTGCCAAAGATCCAAGGATGAAACTGTCTAAGATTATGGCAAGATTTTATGGCGCTCAACCTTCAACAATGATTGCTGTAACTGGGACAAATGGAAAAACGTCAGTCGCAAATTTTACAAGACAAATTTGGGAATTGTTAGGCAAAAAAGCTGTGAATATTGGAACAGCTGGTGTCGAGGGTGCTGTTTCAATAAGTCTTTCGCATACAACCCCAGAACCTACTTTATTACATAAAATATTATATGATCTTGAAACCGGTGGTGTCTCGCATGCATCAATGGAAGCTTCAAGTCATGGTTTGGAGCAAAGAAGGTTAGATGGAGTTTATTTGACTGCAGCAGCATTTACTAATTTTACACATGACCATTTAGATTATCATAAAAATTTTGATGCTTATTTTGCTTCAAAGCTTGGATTATTTAAGCGTGTTCTATCGCCAGAAGGATCTGTAGTTATTAATATGGATGACGCAAGGGGGCATGAAATACATGAAATTTCAAAGTTGCGTGGGCAAGATATTATTACAGTTGGACAGCACAATTGTGATCTTACCTTGAAAAAATGTAACTTTGACGCCACTGGCCAACAAATACTATTCTCATGGCATGATGAAATCAAATCTATTCGATTAGATTTGATTGGATATTTTCAAGCTATGAATATATTGCAGGCTGCAGCTTTAGTGATTGCTTGTGGTGAACAGCCAAATAATGTTTTTGATACTCTAAGCGAATTAAAGACTGTTTCTGGCCGAATGCAATTAGCTGCTAAGCGTGCAAATGGTGCATCTATTTTTGTAGATTATGCACATACTCCAGATGCTGTTGAAACTGCCCTAAAAGCAATGCGGCCACATGTTATGGGGCGTTTGCTAATTATAGTTGGAGCGGGTGGAGATCGTGATGTTAGCAAACGTGAGTTAATTGGGAGGGCTGCGGAAAAATATGCAGATGTTGTTTTCGTAACTGATGATAACCCAAGAAGTGAAGATCCTGAATTAATACGAAAAGCAATAATGCATGGCTGCCCTAATGCAACTGAGATTGGTGATCGTGCTACAGCAATTCTAACTGGTGTTGATGCTCTGAATCCAGGCGATGCACTATTAATCGCTGGGAAAGGTCATGAAACGGGTCAAATAATTGGTGATGATATTTTGGCTTTTAATGATGTAGAGCAGGCTAGTATAAGTGTTTCTACTTTAGATGAGTTGTTGCCGTGAACCTCTGGACATCAAAAGATGCTGTAAAAGCAACTAACGGAATTTCTAAAATTAATTGGGTTGCAGATGGAATATCTATTGATACCAGAAATATAAAGCCTGGAGATTTGTTCGTTGCATTAAAAGATAAACGCGATGGGCATGAATTTGTAAAAGCTGCGTTTGAAAAAGGGGCCTCAGCTGCTCTCGTTTCAAAAGTCCCGGATGGAGTTAATGAAAACTTTCCGCTTTTAGTTGTGGAAGACGTTTTTGGAGCTCTTCAGAGTATGGCTAAATTTGCACGCGCCAGAACTAAGGCTAAAATTATTGGTGTAACAGGTTCCGTAGGTAAGACTTCAACTAAAGAAATGTTGAAAACTATTTTAACAGAAAATGGTAAAACCCACGCAGCTGAAAAAAGTTATAATAATCATTGGGGTGTTCCCTTGACACTTGCACGCATGCCAAAAAATTCAGATTTTGCCATAATTGAAATTGGAATGAATAGCCCAAATGAAATTCGACCACTTGCTAAATTAGCAGCATTAGATGTTGCAATCGTTTTAAATGTTGCTCCTGTACATTTAAAAGCATTTAAAAATGTTGAAGAAATAGCGTTTGCAAAAGCTGAAATTTTTGAAAATTTAACATCAAAAAATTCAGCAATTGTTAATAATGATTTGTCTACGACTCAGATTTTGTTGAAAACTGTAAAAGCAGTTGGTGCTAATCTTGTTACTTTTGGACAAAAGGATAAATCAGATTTTAGATTAGTTTCTAGTACATGGCATAAAAATAAAACTTCAGTTAAAGCTAAGATAAACGATCAAAATATACATTTTGATTTTTGTGCAGAAGGCGATCATTTTTCGATGAATGCATTAGCAGCTTTTGCTGCTGCTGAGTTAGTTGGAGCAGATCGAAAAATTACAACACAAGCTTTTTCCAATTGGCAAGCGCCAAAGGGAAGGGGAGAACGAAAGAAAATAAAATTTGGATTAGGTAATATTGAGTTGATAGATGAAAGCTATAATGCAAATCCAATATCTATGGCAGCTGCTCTTAAAGTTCTTTCTAATAGCAAATCTTCAGGTCGAAAAATTGCAATATTAGGTGAAATGGGCGAATTAGGTGTAGAAGAAAATCTTTTTCATTCAGATCTTGCAAGAATTGAAGGAATAAAAGAAATCGATGTTTTTTATCTTGTTGGACCATTAATGCGCTTCATGTGGGATGAGTTGCCAGATTATAAAGAAAGTAAATGGTTTGAGAGCATTGATGAATTAATTATGGAGATTGGAAGTTTGATAGCGGTAAATGATACTATTATGGTCAAAGGTTCAAATTATACAAAAGTTTCAAAAATAGTTGAAGCAATAAAAAAGGTTAGTGTTTAGGCACAAATGAAGGAGTTTTAATAATGTTATATTTTTTAAGCGAGTTATCTGATGGTGGCGATGCATTTAATCTTTTTAGATATATTACATTTCGTTCAGGAGGTGCATTTTTCACAGCACTAATCTTATCATTCATTTTCGGCGCTCCTTTAATTCGTCGATTAAGGAAAATGCAAAAAAATGGGCAACCAATTCGTGAGGATGGACCTACAAGTCATATTATAGAAAAGGCTGGTACACCAACGATGGGAGGAGTTTTAATACTTGGAACCTTGCTCTTTTCATCTTTATTATGGGCACGTTCTGATAATGGTTATGTCTGGATTGTTCTTTTAGTAACTGTAGGTTTTGGTGGAATTGGATTTCTTGATGATTATTTGAAAGTAACAAAAAATAATGTTAAAGGTTTTTCCTCTAAAGCGCGAATATTATTAGGTTTATTAATCTCTTTAATTGCTGTTTACTGGGCCCAAAGGCTTCATTCAGAAGACTTAAGTCGGCATTTAGCTTTACCCATCTTTAAAGATACACTTATAAATTTAGGTATTATTTACTTCCCGTTTGCAATGATCGTTATTGTAGGAGCAGCTAATGCTGTTAATTTAACTGATGGCTTAGATGGGCTGGCTATAATGCCAGTAATAATTGCTGGTGGAACGCTAGGTGTGATTGCATATGTAGTTGGGCGAACTGATTTTACAGCTTATTTAGATGTGCATTACGTGAAAGGTACTGGTGAATTGTTAGTTTTTACTTCAGCATTAGTTGGAGCAGGTTTGGGATTTCTATGGTATAATGCCCCTCCTGCAGCAGTTTTTATGGGTGATACTGGATCATTAGCATTAGGTGGTGCGCTTGGTGCAATAGCCGTTGCTACAAAACATGAATTAGTATTAGCAATTGTAGGCGGTTTATTTGTGGTGGAAGCATTATCTGTAATAATTCAAGTTCTTTACTATAAGAAAACAGGTAAACGTGTTTTTTTGATGGCACCAATTCATCACCACTTTGAAAAAAAGGGTTGGGGTGAATCTCAAATTGTGATCCGTTTTTGGATAATTGCGCTAATCCTTGCCTTAGTTGGCTTAGCTACATTAAAGTTACGTTAATGATACCTGTTCGTGGATATAATGGATGTAAAGTTGCTGTCTTAGGGCTAGGACGATCGGGCTTAACTGCAGCCAGAGCATTGCGAGCAGGTGGTGCAGTACCAATTGTTTGGGATGATAATGAAAAATCAAGAATCGCAGCAGATGCAGAAGATTTTGTTGTTCTAGATCTTAATAAAGATTCATCATGGCAAGATGTAGTTTGCTTAATAGTTTCACCTGGAATACCGCACTTATATCCACTTCCACATCCAATTGTTTCAAAAGCTTGGCACAATGGTGTTGTTGTTGATAATGATATAGGACTATTTTTCCGTTCTTTTGCTACTCAAGAATGGGATAATTTTGATGTTATACCAAAAGTCGTGTGTGTTACTGGCTCAAATGGTAAGTCTACTACAACAGCTTTAATTGCTCATTTGCTTGAAGGTTCAAGTAGAGATATTGTAGTGGCAGGAAATATTGGCCGAGGGGCTTTAGATATCCCTCCTGCGCAAGATGGTACCATTGTTATTTTGGAATTATCTTCTTATCAATTAGATCTAGCTCGCGCGCTAGCACCAGATATTGCAGTATTTATGAATTTGTCACCCGACCACTTAGATCGTCATAATGGTATGGGTGGATATTTTTTTGCAAAGCGTAGATTGTTCGTAGATGGAAATCCAGATCGAGCAATAATTGGAGTGGACGAAATTGAAGGTCAATTCTTAGCAAATCAATTACGACAAGATGCAAAATCTGGTGACCCTGTCATAAACGTTTCTGTAAATAAAAAACTTCAAAACAAGGATTGGTCAATTTTTGCTAGAAAAGGTTTCTTATCGGAATGGCGAAAGGGGCGGCAGGTAGCATCGATTGACTTGAGGCCAATGTCTGGTTTGCCAGGAGAACATAATCACCAAAATGCTTGTTGTGCTTATGCTGTTTGCAGATCGATTGGCATGGCTCCCAAGCAAATTGAGGAAAAGCTTATATCTTATGTTGGTTTGCCTCATAGGTGTCAAATAGTAGGTACTTTTGATGGCGTAATGTATGTTAATGATAGTAAAGCTACAAATGTTGATTCTGCAGAAAAAGCACTACTTGCATTCAAAAATATTTTATGGATTGTTGGTGGAGTACCTAAGGACGGTGGTATTTTACCTTTAAAACCATATTTTGATAGAATAAAAAAAGCTTACTTAATTGGAAATAATGTTTCTAATTTAGCTAAAGATTTGGATGGTCTTGATTTTGTAAATGTAGGTACAGTTTCTGATGCAGTTAAATTAGCATCTTCAGATGCTAAGGTTGGTGATGTTGTCTTATTGGCTCCAGCCTGTGCAAGCTTTGACCAATATGAAAACTTTGAGAAACGTGGTGACGATTTCATTAATAATGTCATTATGCTAAATAATGTTTAATTATTAAATGAGCATAGTCTCGCTTTGATAATTATTTAAATATATGACCTACTAGAATTATAAATTTAAATATGTAATAATAACATCAATAATAATAATAAGCTGAACCCGAAAACGAGGCAGCAATAGAGCAGATGCAGACAGGCGATATCTTATGACGGATATGGTATTTGGAACGGTTGCGCAGCAACCTACAGATCCAATTTTGCCGCGCTGGTGGCAAACAATCGACCGTTGGTCTTTAACCTTTGTAATGATACTTTTTGTCATGGGAATATTATTAGGATTAGCAGCTTCTGTGCCATTAGCTCAAAGGAACGGTTTAGATCCATTTTATTATGTATATAAACAATTATTTTTTGGTGTAATTGCGCTCTTAGTTATGGTGTTTACATCAATGTTAACCCCTAAAATAATTAGAAGGTTAGGAACAATTGGTTTTATTTTCTGCTTTATAGCAATTTGCTTTTTACCTATGCTTGGTACTGATTTTGGCAAAGGGGCGGTTCGATGGTATTCTTTAGGATTTGCTTCTATCCAGCCTTCAGAGTTTCTGAAACCATGTTTTGTTATTTTTACAGCTTGGTTAATGGCTTCAAGCTTTGATGTGGGAGGCCCTCCCGGCAAACGGATGTCTTTTGTTGTATGTGTTTTAGTAGTTGGTTTATTAGCTTTACAGCCTGATTTTGGTCAAGCTTCCTTGTTCTTAGCGTCATGGGGTTTGATGTATTTTGTGGCTGGGGCTTCACTTATATTAATGTTTATAATGTTTGTTTGTGTTGTTGGAGTTGGAATATTTTCATATAATAATTCAGAGCATTTTGCACGAAGGATTGATGGATTTTTAAATCCTGATATCGATCCTCGAACACAATTAGGTTATGCAACTAATGCAATTCAAGAAGGTGGATTTTTTGGAGTTGGCTTAGGTGAAGGGTCAGTAAAGTGGTCTCTTCCAGACGCTCATACAGACTTTATTATTGCGGTTGCAGCGGAAGAATATGGCTTGATTTTAGTCTTAATAATAATTTCTCTATTTGCTGCAATTACAGTTAGATCACTTTTGCGCCTTATGAACGAGAGAGATATATTTGTTCGACTTTCTGGAACTGGGATTGCAGTGCTTTTTGGAATGCAAGCAATGATAAATATGGGTGTTGCAGTTAGACTCTTACCGGCAAAAGGGATGACATTACCCTTTGTTAGCTATGGTGGGTCTTCATTATTAGCTGGTGGAATTGGATTAGGTGTCTTGCTGGCTTTTACGCGTAGGCGAGCACAGGGCGATATTTCTGATATATTATCATCAGCGAAGATAACAAAATGACAAATAAGCCTTTGATAATGATAGCTGCAGGGGGTACTGGAGGACATATGTTTCCAGCGCAAGCTTTAGCAGAAGAAATGTTAGACCGTGGATGGCAAGTCAAGCTTTCAACCGATTTGAGAGGAAAACATTATGCCACTGAATTTCCAAAAAAAGTAATAATCGAAACTGTAAAATCGTCAACATTTTCACGAGGGGGCTTAAAGAGTAAAATACTGACACCAATATTAATTATTTTAGGTGTTTTAGATGCAATGCGATCTATAAATAAACACAAGCCATCAATTATAGTGGGTTTCGGCGGGTATCCAGCTGTGCCAGCATTATTGGCGGGAGGATTGAAAAAAATTCCTCGAATTATCCATGAGCAAAATGGAATTTTAGGGAGAGTAAATAAACTATTTGCTAAAAAAGTTCAGATAGTTGTTTGCGGTTCTTGGCCAACAGAGTTACCTAAAAATATAAAATCTATACACATTGGAAACCCTGTCAGAAATAAAGTGTTAAAATATGCAAGTTCACAATATATAGCGCCTGGTGATTGGCCATTGAGCTTACTAGTAATTGGAGGCTCCCAAGGCTCTAGCATTGTTTCAAAAATTACAGCGGAAGCAGTAACTTTATTACCTGAAAATTTGCGTATGAATCTTAGAGTGGCATGTCAGGTGCGAAAAGAAGATAGTTATAAAATTGAAAAAATATTTTTAGATTCAAAAGTAGATGCTGAAATTCAAGAATTCTTTCAAGATGTACCAATGAGAATGTCACAGGCACAATTAGTAATTTCACGTGCTGGTGCATCATCAATTGCTGATATCTCTATCATAGGCCGCCCTTCAATATTAATACCATTTGCAGCTGCTACTAATGACCATCAAAGGGCTAATTCTATGGGATTAGTTGAAGTCGGTGCAGCCGATGTGATAAATGAAAATGAACTAACTCCAAAAAAGTTAGCTGATTGTATTGAAAAAATATTATCATCAGATCAACTGGCTTCAAAAATGGCAAAAGCGGCATTAAAACAAAGTAAGCCAAATGCTGCAAACGAATTTGCGGATTTGATTGAAGCTACTATTAGGAATAATCAAAAATGATTTCCACAACCAAATTACCTTCGCAACTAGGTACAATACATTTTATAGGAATTGGAGGTATTGGGATGTCAGGAATAGCAGAGGTACTAATAAATCAAGGGTATATTATCTCTGGCTCTGATTTAAAAGAATCGCTGATTACAAAACGTTTGGCGAAAATGGGAGCAAAAATTCAATATCCACAAAAGGCAGAAAACGTTGAAGACGTGGAAGTTGTGGTTATTTCGTCTGCTATTAAAACTGGAAACCCTGAATTAGATCATGCACGCATATTAGGATTACCGATTGTTCGCCGTGCAGAAATGCTTGCAGAATTAATGCGATTAAAGTCGAATGTTGCTATTGCGGGCACTCATGGAAAGACTACTACCACAACAATGGTAGCTACATTATTAGATCATGGTGGAATTGATCCAACTGTCATTAATGGTGGAATAATTCATGCTTATGGATCCAATGCGCGAATGGGTACTGGTGAATGGATGGTAGTTGAGGCAGATGAAAGTGATGGTACTTTTAATAAACTCCCTGCGACAATAGCTGTTGTAACCAATATAGATCCTGAGCATATGGAGCATTATGGAACTTTTGATAATTTAAGAGATGCTTTTTATCAATTTGTCTCAAATATACCGTTTTACGGTTTAGCAATTTGCAACACTGATCACCCAGAAGTGCAATCTTTAGTTGGAAGAATCGATGACAGAAGAGTTGTTACTTATGGTTTCAATAAACAAGCTGATATTCGAGCAGAAAATTTAAAATTTAAAAACGGTTGTGCATATTTTGATATTTTACTGCAATCTGAAAATACTTATATTGATAATGTAATGCTGCCCATGCCGGGGGATTACAATGTTTCAAATTCCTTAGCTGCTGTTGCGGTGGCAAGACACCTTGGTATGAATGCGAAACAAATTCGCAAAGGCCTCTTTTTATTTAAAGGTGTTAAGCGGCGCTTTACACTTGTAGGGGAGATTAATGGTGTAACTATAATTGATGATTATGCTCACCATCCAGTTGAAATTTCTGCAGTTTTGAGTGCTGCAAGGCAAGCAACTAAAGGAAAAGTAATTGCTGTACATGAGCCGCATAGATACAGCAGATTAGATAGTTTATTTGAAGATTTTTGTAATTCTTTTAATGATGCCGATATCGTTGGTATTACGGAAGTATACTCAGCTGGAGAAAAACCTATAAAAAATCGAAACCGTGATAGTTTAGTAGCTGGATTAAAAGCAAGGGGGCATCGCAATGCTTTTGCAGTTAAAGATGAAGAAGATTTGAAAAGCTTTTTTGTAAAGAATTGTAATGAAGGTGATCTATTGGTTTGTTTGGGTGCTGGAACGATAAGTGCATGGGCATATGGACTATCTGATAACATAATATCATAAATTTAATTGATAAATTTAACTATTTTTAAATGAGGATGTATTTTAAGTGAGTATTTTAATCATAAATTTAAATGTAAGGTTAGATTATGAGTGAAATATTACTACCTAAAGTGCGAGGTGTAATTGTTACTAATCGACTAATGTCAGACCTTTCATGGTTAAAAGTTGGTGGTATGGCTGATTATCTATTTCAACCTGCTGATGAAAAGGATTTATCAGAATTTTTGTTAAATACTTCAACCAAAATTCCAGTTTTTACAATTGGAGTTTGTTCTAACCTTATTATACGTGATGGTGGAATTCGAGGCGTAGTTATAAAGCTTGGGCGTGGATTTAATAATATAAAAATATTAGATAATAACAGAATAAGTGTTGGATCAGCCGCTTTAGATGCACATGTAGCTAGAAAAGCTGCTGATGCAGGTCTCGATCTTACATTTTTAAGAACCATACCTGGGACGATAGGTGGGGCAGTAAAAATGAATGCAGGATGCTATGGCAAATACATTTCAGACGTTTTTGAGAGTGCAAGCGCAGTTACTAGAGATGGAAAATTTATAACCTTACAAAGGGAAGATATACATTTTGATTATAGGTCATCTAAAATTGCAAAAGGTGTAATTATTACAAACGTAATTTTAAAAAGTAATCAAGCTAATCCAGTTGATTTAAAAAATAAAATGCAGGAAACTTTAGACAAGAGATCTCATAGTCAGCCAGTAAAAGCCCGTTCTTGCGGATCAACCTTTAGAAATCCTTCTGGTTTTTCTTCCACTGGTCAAGTTGGAGATGTACATGATTTGAAAGCTTGGAAGGTAATTGACGATGCTGGCATGCGTGGCGCTAGTATAGGAGGAGCTCAAATGAGTGAAAAACATTCTAACTTTATGATTAATAATGGGGATGCTACTGCGGCTGATTTGGAAAATTTAGGAAGAGAAGTGATTAAAAAGGTTTACGCAGAGTCTGGGATTAAGTTAGAGTGGGAAATAATGAGGGTTGGAGAGCCCTTAGTTGAATAAAATTCTAAAGCCCGATTAACAGGGTAAGGAAGAGGATGGTATGTCGAGCAAGGCAATCACCCGTGTTACAGTGCTAAATGGTGGCCCGTCAGCTGAAAGAGAAGTTTCACTGGTTTCGGGTACTGAAATTGCATCTGCATTGCGCGGAGAAGGTTATACTGTTTCAATTATAGATGCGGGTGAAAATCTTGCATCAGAAATAAGTGCGTCTAATCCCGATGTTGTATTTAATGCATTACATGGTCGATTGGGAGAAGACGGATGTGTTCAGGGGTTGCTAGAATGGATGCAAGTTCCATATACTCATTCTGGAGTTTATTCATCTGCACTTGCCATGGATAAAGAAAAGACAAAAGATATCTATAGATCGGTAGGCTTACCTGTAGCAGCATCCATGTTGGTTCCTAAATCTGAAATTTTACACACACACCCAATGCCTGCCCCTTATGTAGTAAAACCATATAATGAGGGATCTTCTGTTGGAGTATATATAGTAAATATTGGTGATGATCCAATTGCAAACATTACAGAAGAATTACCTAATATATTAATGGTAGAAGAGTTTATTCCTGGGTATGAGCTCACAGTGACAGTAATCGATGGTAATGCCCTTACTGTAACAAATATAATTACTGATGGTTGGTACGATTTTGAAGCAAAATATGAAAATGGTGGATCATATCATGAGATACCAGCAAACGTCCCAAGTGAAATTTATGAAGCATGCATAGAATATGCAGAGCGTGCTCATAAATCTTTAAATTGTCGAGGGTTATCACGCACTGATTTCCGTTGGGATAAAGAATTAGGTCTTGCTGGACTGAAATTATTAGAGACTAATACACAACCTGGTATGACCCCCACATCATTAGCGCCTGAACAAGCTGCTTATAAGGGTATATCTTTTGGTGATTTAGTACGTTGGATGGTGGAGGACGCATCATGCAATCGATAGATAGAAAAGAGCCTCAATTAAGACGTATGTCTTCTATTGAATCTATAAATAATAGGAAGCAACATGCTCCAAATATCGCACCTCTTGGAGAAGTTTCAGCTGAAAAAATAGGACGATTATTTGGACAAAAAACGCCTGAAAAAAATATTAAATCTGACCCTGCGCCAAGTAAAATAAAATATAAAATTAATCGAATGTGGTTATCTCCGATTATTAAGAGTACCTTATATTTTGGGATACCTTTGTTTATATTAGTAATCTTCAGTGCGTATATTTATTCAAGCGATGGTGTGCGTATAAAATTTACTCATGTTTTTGAGGATGCAAAATCAAATATTCAAGCTCGCCCAGAATTTCAAATTGAATTAATGAAAATTGATGGTGCATCTGAAACGCTTGCAATGTCCATTCGTAAGTCATTAGAGCTAAGCTTTCCAATAAGTTCATTCGAATTAAATCTTGTTGATATGAAAGAGAAAATTCAAGAGATGAAAGAGGTAAAATCTGCATCACTTTTTTTACGTCCAGGTGGGTTGTTAGAAGTAGAATTAATCGAAAGAGTTCCGCTTATTATTTGGAGAAACGGCTCATCATTGGAAATGATAGATTCTGAAGGGGAAATTTCTGGCATTCTTACTTCACGACTTGATCGGCTTGATTTACCACTTTTTGCAGGTGATGGTGCTAAATATTTTATTTTTGAAGCTTTAGATATATATAAAGTGGCTGATCCAATATCTGATCGATTGCGTGGTTTGCGAAGAATGGGAGAAAGAAGATGGGATATGATCTTAGATCGAAATCAAATCATTCAATTGCCTGAGAATGAGCCAATAAATGCATTAAAGCGTATTTTAGCATTAAACTCTACTCAAAATATATTAGCACGTGATGTTGAGACAATCGATATGCGCGACACTTCAAGGCCAATTTTGCGTCTTTCTGACGTTGCAACTGAAATCATCCGCACATCTGTATCAAAAGAATAGAGAAATAAAATGAATACTCTTTATGAAAATCAAAGAACAATGCGTCAAAAAAGGCGTGCAGCTCTACAAAGAGGTGTAGTAGCCATTTTAGATGTTGGTACATCAAAAATAGTTTGTATGATTTTGCAGTTTGATCCATCGGTACAAATAAATGCAACTGAAGGGATTGGAGCTATAGCTAATCATGGTTCTTTTCGTGTGATTGGTGTTGCAAAAACTCGATCTCGAGGTGTTAAGCTTGGTGAAATTATAGCAATGGAAGAAACGGAACGTGCTATTAGAACTGCCGTGCAGGGTGCTCAAAAAATGGCTAATATTCGAGTGGATCATGTAATGGCTTGTTTTTCTGGAGCTCAACCTAAATCATATGGCTTAACCGGTGATGTTCAGGTTGAGACTGGAAGTGTCACAAATGGGGACATTGGAAGAGTTTTGGCTTCTTGTGATACTCCTAATTTTGGTGATGACCGTGAAACAATTCATGCTATGCCAGTGAATTTTGCACTCGATCAAAATCCATCTCTATCAGACCCACGTGGGCAAATAGGACATTTGTTATCAGTTGATTTACATCTTTTAACAATTGATGCCCGAATATTGAGTAATTTGATAACTTGTATCAAGCGATGTGATTTGGAGTTGGCTGGGGTAGTTTCATCTGCCTATGCATCTGCTATTTCAGCATTAGTTGAAGATGAACAGGAGTTAGGTGCTGCATGTATCGATATTGGAGGTGGATCAACCTCCGTATCGGTCTTTTTGCGAAAGCAGATGATTTTTGCTGATTCAGTTCGTATTGGTGGTGATCATGTTACATCTGATTTATCATCAGGGCTCCAAATTCCACGAAATACTGCTGAACGGATTAAAACAATCCACGGTGGTGTAATAGCGACATCAATGGATGACAGGGAAATGATAGACGTTGACGGTCAAACTGGTGACTGGGATCATGATCGACGTAAATTTACGCGATCTGAAATTATTGGGATAATTCGGCCTCGCATAGAGGAGATATTGGAAGAAGTTTATCATAAACTTCAAGCTGCTCGCTTTGATACCTTACCTAGTCAACGCATTGTTTTGACTGGTGGAGCAAGCCAAATTCCTGGAATGGAAGGCTTGGCTAGTAGAATTCTTGGCCAACAAGTGCGCTTGGGTCGTCCATTGAGAGTTCATGGTTTACCGCAAGCTGCCACTGGTCCTGACTATGCTGCTCCTGTTGGGCTGGCTCTTTACGCAGCTCACCCTCAAGATGAATGCTGGGATTTTGATTTACCTGAAAAGCGAATGGGTGCCATGCCTATGAAGCGTGCAATGCAATGGGTTAAAAATAATTGGTAAATTTTACTTTCATGGCTTTATAGCCATTATAATTTATTTTTTTGATTACTCATGTTTTTTGTACGATTTTTCGTGACGTGAGCGAATCAGTTTGTTAGAGTAAAGTATAAAAAGTCACAAAAAGTGACAGAGCAGTAAAATTTAAAACAGGCGGACAGACCATGACTCTGAATCTCCAAATACCTGAAGTAGCAGATTTGCGTCCAAAAATTACCGTTTTTGGTGTTGGCGGTGCGGGATGCAATGCAGTTAATAACATGATCGAGAAAAATCTTGATGGAGTTGATTTCATTGTAGCCAATACAGATGCTCAGGCATTGCAATTATCTAAAGCAACAACACGTATCCAATTAGGTGAAAAAGCCACTGAAGGTTTAGGCGCAGGTGCCCAACCTACGGTAGGAGCTTTAGCGGCTGAAGAAAGTATTGAAACAATTGTTGACCACTTAGCTGGAAGCCATATGTGTTTTATAACTGCAGGGATGGGTGGTGGCACTGGCACTGGTGCTGCTCCAATTATCGCTCAAGCAGCGCGTGAGCTAGGAATATTAACTGTTGGTGTTGTGACAAAGCCGTTTCAATTTGAAGGATTTAAAAGAGCTCGACAAGCAGATGATGGTGTTGAAACCTTACAGTCTGTAGTTGATACACTTATCATAATTCCAAATCAAAACTTATTTAGAATAGCAAACGAAAAAACAACCTTTACTGAAGCTTTTAGCCTTGCAGATGATGTTCTTTATCAAGGGGTGAAAGGTGTAACAGATTTAATGGTACGTCCAGGAATAATAAATTTAGACTTTGCAGATATACGAGTTGTAATGGATGAAATGGGCAAAGCCATGATGGGCACTGGCGAAGCGTCAGGCGAAGATCGTGCTATTCAGGCTGCAGAACAAGCCATAAATAACCCACTATTGGATGAAATTTCATTAGATGGAGCTCGTGGAGTGTTAATTAATATTACAGGTGGTTCAGACTTGACGCTATTTGAAGTAGACGAAGCTGCAAATAGAATTCGTGACAAAGTTGATCCAAATGCAAATATACTTGTTGGTTCTGCTTTAGATGAAACACTCGATGGTTCAATGCGAGTTTCTGTAGTTGCTACTGGAATTGATGCGGCAGAAAAAGAGGTTGGTGAAACACCTGTTCCCCGCAGAACATTGAAATCTCCTCTACCTTTAAGAAACGACGATGTTGTAGCTGAAAAAGAAACACCAAATATAGATTTGAATACAGCCGTGGCTGAACTAGAAATTGAAACAGTTTCAAGTATTCAAGAACCGACATTATTTGATGATAATAATGATGATGGTATGAAGAGCAATAAACTTGAAGACGATAGTAGTATTAATACAGAGCTTCCGGAGCCTGCATACCAGCCATTTCGTGAGGATGACTTTGAAGTAAGCACTCATGGTGAGCCTGAATTTACTAATATTTCTTCAGAGGTTTCTGGCCAACCTAGCCCTGAAATTATGGCTCGGTTGCATGCTGCAGTGCAAAAACAACCAAGGCAGGAGCCATTAAGAATTAGTCCTCAGCAAAACCTAGAACAAACTCATGTTCAAAATAAACAAAGTGAACGAAAGAGTGTATTTGGTGGATTGATTTCAAGAATGACTGGTACATCAGTAGTAGAGCCTGTGTTTAGAAGCCAACCTAGAGTGCCAGATGAACCTCGTTATAATTCTGAATATGAAGAAATGAATGTTGAGGATGATCAGGTAGAAGTGCCAGCCTTTCTAAGGCGACAAGCAAATTAAATAAAAAAAGGTGCGGATTTCCGCGCCTTTTTCTTTTGAATTGTTACAAATATTACAATTTTGTTTATTTTGGACACAAACCGTGAATTGAGTGATCGTGTTAAAAGTTGTATGTACAGATAAGTTAAAAAACTCGTGTATTAATTGGCCAATTATCTATGCAAACTACAATTAAAAAATCAATTAAAATGTCAGGTATGGGGCTTCATTCTGGAGTGCCCTCAAATCTGATCATATCGCCTGCTTCAGCTGAATATGGAATATGGTTTCGACGTAAAGATGTTTTAAATCGAGATAATTTGATTCCTGCTAGATATGATGCAGTTAGTAATACACAACTTTGTACACGGATTAGCAACGCTGATGGTGTTGAGGTTTCAACAATTGAGCATTTAATGGCTGCGCTATCTGGTACTGGTATACACAATGCTATTATTGATGTTGATGGCCCTGAAATCCCAATAATGGATGGATCATCAGCTCCTTTCGTAAGTGCAATTTTAAAAGCTGGTATACAAAAACTTGACTCACCTATCCGTGTTATTCGAATACTCAAGCCTGTAAAAGTAGTAGTTGATGATTTTGAAGTCAGTCTATCCCCAAGTGAAACTTTAAAAATAGATTTTGAAATAGACTTTGAAGAAACAGCAATAGGGCACCAGGAAAAGAAATTGAATATGGCAAATGGATCATTTGTTAGGGAGCTTTCAAATTGTAGAACCTTTGCTCGTAGAAGTGAAGTTGATCACTTGCAATCCATGGGATTAGCACTTGGTGGTAGCTTGGATAATGCAATAGTTGTGGATAAGGATATTGTATTAAACCCTGAAGGATATCGTCGTTCAGACGAATGTGTTGGTCACAAAATGTTGGATGCCTTAGGTGATTTATATTTAGCAGGTGCTCCAATTCTGGGGGAATATAAAGCTAAACGAGCAGGGCACCGTGCAACAAATCTATTATTGCATGCCCTTTTTGCTCAGACGAATGCTTGGGAAATGGTGGAATGCCCAAGTGATATAAGCCATGATTTACCCGGCGCAGATATTTCATGGGATGATTTTGTCCAGTGATAAAATAATATGATTTTATTAATCTATATTTAACTATTAAAATAAATAGTTTTCCTTTCCATATGATAAGCTAGATAATATAAAGTCGTCAAAGATTATAAAAAAATAGGAATGTCTTCATGAATATCAAATGGGGTAAAATATTATTGCCATTGATTGCCTTTTCATTTTTTTTGACAGGTTGTAACGATCTAACTGATAAAGAAACTCCAAAAGAGTTAACAGCTAAAGAAATTTATTTACAAGCTGAAGTAAAGTTAAAAGACAGCTTACATGCTGAAGCTTCTGAGCTATATGCAAAAGTTGAACGTTTATATCCATATTCTGAATGGGCTAAAAAATCTTTATTAATGTCTTCGGTAGCTAATCATAAAGGAGGTTTTTATGAAGAAAGCAGGCTTGATGCTGAAAGGTATTTAGATTTTTATCCAGCAGATACTAATGCTGCATACGCTCAATATTTGATTGCATTAAGTTATTATGATCAAATTGATAATGTAAGTAGAGATCAATCGGTAACATTTAAAGCATTACAGGCTTTTAGAACTGTCATAGAACGTTATCCTGATAGTGAATATACTTCACCATCTCTTCTTAAGTTTGATTTATCCTTAGATCATCTTGCAGGCGCTGAAATGGAAGTCGGTCGCTATTATTTAAAGCGTGGTCATTTTGGGGCTGCTATTTCTAGATTTCGTGTTGTTGTAGAAGAGTTTGAGACTACGAGCCATACCCCAGAAGCATTACATCGTTTGGTGGAATCTTATTTATCATTAGGGTTAAATGCAAATGCACAAACAACTGG